>MPMF02049819.1_pt1 | contig 91041 bp, 92 predicted proteins | sample 1617271 | NCBI WGS metagenome assembly MPMF02 (sample SAMN05944812, study PRJNA350692) | marine metagenome | biome: marine; feature: ODZ; material: water; isolation source: 120 m water sample prefiltered with 30 um filter, filtered on to 0.2 um... | place: Pacific Ocean | collected 2012-04-09... | reverse complement strand
TGGGAAATCGGTCTCAGATCAAACATCAGATTCGTGGGATGCAATCAAAGCCATGAAAACTGATTCTGGATTCCAGGTTCTACTGGCTGGTGCAGCAGGCAAAGTGGGTAAATATAAAGTCTGGACGGTCAACCCTGAGGGAATGTTCGCTCAAGAAACGCCCTGGAAAAAAGGGAAGGAAATGCTGAAGCTAGGCTACGAGGAGATCTTTAATGAGGATCTTGATGGAGATTCAATTATTGGCTCAGACAAACAGCCGCCTAAGGCCACCAAAGCTTTCACCGGAAACAATCAAATCATGATTATGTTCGACGAAATCATCAATGGCGGTAAACTAAGCAAGAAAAGATTTAGCGTGAGCATAGATGGCAATAACGCTAAAGTTAAATCCGCTGTAATTGACGAGGAGACTTCCAGGGTCATCCTTGATCTCAAATCCAAGACAGGCATTGATGAGGATTCAAAAGTTCTGATTTCCTATAACGATCCCCAAAAAGATCAACGCACCAATGTTGTTCAGGATCCATTTGGCAATGACCTTGAATCATTCACTGGTTTCACTGCAGAGGTTTTTTAATCTGCAAGCCAATCTTGAGCTCAGGTTCTGGAATGCTCCGAGCACTCTACTCTGTTCACATCGTCACAAACTCCTCTGAAATCGTTGGGTGGAGCGCCATGGTTCGATCAAAGTCAGCTTTGGTAGCACCCATGCCGATGGCGATTGCCGCCATCTGAATGATTTCGGCAGCATGTTCACCCACCATGTGACAACCGAGAACCTTGCCTGACGCGGATTCAACCACCAGCTTTAGCAAACAACGGGGTCCGCGCTTGGGCAGGGCCTGACTCATCGGCCGGAAACGGGCACGATGAACCTTGATCTGATCCGACCCCAGGCGTTCAATCGCCTGCTCTTCAGTGAGCCCCACCGTTGACAATTCCGGCTGGCTGAACACAGCGCTGGCGATCAGATCATGATCAACACGGCGAGGGCTCTTGCCAAACACGCTATCGGCAAAGGCCCTCCCCTCATCAATCGCTACCGGTGTGAGATTGACGCGATCAGTCACATCTCCCACAGCAAAGATATGGGGAACATTGGTTCTCTGATCTGGATCAACTGGAATCCGGCCGGCCTCACTCGCCACTCCCCCAGCCTCGAGATTCAGGCCTTCAAGCCATGGATGCCGCCCTGTGGCCAGAAGCACCCCACCACAGGCCAGTCGATCATCTCCACTGGTCAGCAGATTGAGATCACCTGGGCTGCCCTCAATAGCAGCAGGGCTCTGTCCGAAACGCAGATCGATGCCACGTTCCTGCATGCCATCACGAACTGCATCGGCGAGCTCCCGATCAAAGCCCCGCAGCAGATGATCCCTGCGCACCAGTTGGGTCACCTGAACCCCAAGTCCACTGAGGATGCAGGCAAATTCACAGGCAATGAAGCCTGCACCAACCACCACCACACGTTCGGGATAGCGGCTCTGCAGAAACATGTCATCACTGACCCAGCCGAGCTCTGCCCCTGGAATCTTCGGCCGATTCGGCCTGCCGCCAACAGCAATGAGCAGATGGTGGCCGTGGAGTTGCCTGCAGGTACCCTCGGCAGCTTGCCCTGCTGAATCTCGCTTGTACACCTCTACGGTTTGAGGCCCGATAAAACGCCCCCAGCCCGGGACAAGTTCAACTCCGGCCTTCTCCAGCAGATCAAGGTGGCGTGCATTGAGGCGATCCACTTCCGCACGCACATTCGCAAGCAACACGGCGGAATCCTGACGGGCATCGAAGCCCTCAACACCAAAACTGGCCGCATTCTCAAGATAGTCCCGATACTGAGAGCCATAGACGAGCAGTTTCTTAGGCACACAGCCACGAATGACGCAGGTGCCACCGACCCTGTCTCCCTCCACGATCGCCACACGTGCGCCATAGCCGGCAGCACGCTTGGCAGCGGCCAATCCACCGGAGCCCGCCCCGATCACGATCAAATCAAATGAATCAGCCAAGTGGACAACGAACAGGCACACCCATCCTTATCAATCTGATTGCAAATGCCCACAGCCGAAGGCCAACGGAAGCCATCCCATCATGTGTGAGCTGCCTTGATCGGCATCATCGACATCTGATGATGGAACGCCACTGCATCTGAGCAGAATGCCAACCTCTGCATCGATCCAGGCACTCAGCTGGGAGGCCTTGAATGAGCTGAAAGCGCCTGAGAGGGATCCCAGCCAAGGCCCCAGCAACGCCCAAGCCAGGTTGCGATTGTTCAACAGCGCAGAAAGCGAGCTGCGGGTCACCCTCTACAGAGACCATCACGCCTGGTGTCCCTACTGCCAGAAGATCTGGCTCTGGCTGGAGTGGAAGCAAATCCCCTACCGGATCAGCAAGGTCACGATGCGCTGCTACGGGCGCAAGGAGGACTGGTACCTGCGCAAAGTGCCTTCCGGAATGCTGCCTGCCCTCGAACTCGACGGCAGGCTGATCACCGAGAGCGATGTGATCCTGCTGGCACTCGAACGTGCCTTCGGCCCGCTCGGCTCAGGCCTGGAAGAGCCTGGGATCAGAACACTGCGTCAGCTGGAAAGGCTGCTTTTCCGTGCCTGGTGCCAATGGCTCTGCACCCCCGGACTGAATCCTCGCCAGCAACGGGCCGCCCGGGATCAATTCCAGGTCATGGCCAGGCGCATGGAGCAGGAACTGATGGCTGAACCTGGCCCCTGGCTGGATCCCAGGGCAACTCTCACCCCCGGTGGTGTTGACCTGGTGTTCATCCCTTACGTGGAGCGCATGAACGCCTCCCTTGCTTATTACAAGGGGTTCAAGCTGAGGCAAGAACACCCTGCTATCGATGCCTGGCTCGCAGCCCTGGAACAACTCGAGGTCTATCGCGGCACCCAGGGCGACTTCCACACCCATGCCCATGACCTGCCCCCACAGATGGGTGGCTGCTGGATTGATGCCGGCTCCAACCAGCAGACCCTGGCCGCAGCCGTTGACCGGGGCGATGGCCTCGAGGGCCTGGAAACCCGCTGGTCTTCTGCTGAAGACGATGTAGAGGGCCGCGAAGGTCTTGCTCTCGCCAGGGTGATCAAGCACCGTGAGCGCCTTCTGGCCCTGAACCCCCTGGGCCCGGAGCGGTTTGATCAACCCCTGAGAGCTGCCCTGACAAGCATGATGCTCAACCAGGACTGTCCCCCAGAACCCGGCAGTGCAAGGGGACTGCGTTATCTACGCGACCGCGTCTGCGTTCCCCGTGACATGCCGCTGCTATCAGCACGGCAACTGCGTCAGGCCATTGAACAAACCGCCGGGCTTGATGGTCATGAACATGGACAACCAATCCCCGTTCGCGACCGCTTTGATCAGGATCCCCAGGGTTTTGTCTCGAGGCGATGAGCATCCCCATCGCCAACCTGCCCAACGCTGCTACGAGAAACAGCTAGCGCCTGCGGCGGGAATCAATCTGCAGAAGATCCCTGACCCGCTGCACCTGACTGGCCAACTGAGGGTCTGTGGCGAGTTTCTTCTCCACCTGCTCAAGGGCATACATCACGGTGGTGTGATCCTTGCCGCCAAAGGTCTCACCGATCTTGGGCAGGCTCAGATCCGTGCCCTGGCGCATCAGATACATCCCCACCTGCCGGGCCTGACTCACCGCCCGTCGCCTCGAGCTGCTGCGCATGTCATCCGCGCTGACATCAAAAACCGTTGAGACCTTATCGATCACCTGTTTCGGGGTGACATCCACCCCCTGACCATTGGGATCCAGCATCGGAGCAACAGATTCCACCGTCATCGGCAGTCCGGTGATCGAAGCGAAGGCAACAGCCCTGGTGAGGGCACCCTCCAGCTCGCGGATGTTGGAGGTGAAACGCCCGGCGATGTACTGAATCAGATCCCTGGGCAGTCTCATCCGCTCCTGCTCTGCCTTTTTCTGCAGGATGGCCATGCGGGTTTCCAGATCGGGAGCCTGGATATCTGCAATCAGCCCCATCGAAAAACGGGAGATCAGACGCTCCTGAAGTCTGGGGATCTGGCTGGGTGGTCGATCGCTGGCAATCACGATCTGCCGACCGGCTTCATGCAGCGCGTTGAAGGTGTGGAAGAACTCTTCCTGGGTGTATTCCTTGCCTTCAATGAACTGAATGTCATCAACCAGGATCAGGTCTGCAGCTCTGTAGCGATCGCGAAAGGCCTGCATGCCGTCCTTGCGGATCGCCACGATCAGAGCATTGGTGAAGGTCTCGGTGGTGACATAGGCAACCCTTGCGGAGGGATCGATCTCCAACAGGTAATGACCGATGGCCTGCATCAGATGGGTCTTGCCGAGCCCGACCCCGCCACAGAGGAACAGGGGATTGAATTCCCGACCAGGCGCCTCGGCAACAGCCAGAGCGGCAGCGTGGGCCATCCGGCTGTTGGGGCCGACCACGAATCGATTGAAGACGTAGCGATGATTGAGACCCGGCAGCACCCTTCTTGGCCCTGAGCCAGAGGCAGCCCCTGTGGCCGAACCATTTGCAGAGCCGTCAGGACCCGTGGCAAGAGCAGAGGCTCCGGGAGCTGTCAGCGCTGGCTCCGCAGCTGGTGCTGCTGCAGTTCCAGCGACGTCGTCCAGCTTCTCCACAGCGGCCTCAGCCGCCACCACATGCACCCGAACCTGTTTGCCGTAGATGCCCCCAGCCACCTCCTCAATGGTCTGGACGTAGTTCTTCCGCAACCAGTTGCTGGCGAAACTGTTGGGGGCCTCAAGGGTCAGCTGTCCGTCCCGGAAATCACGGCAGCGGGCTGGCCGGATCCAGGTTTCAAATGTCGGCTTGCTGAGATTTTGCTGAAGGGCCTGCTGAACCTTGCTCCAAAGCTCATTGCCCGTAAGCAGCACAGCAGTTAAGAGCCCTGGAGACCGAATCTTCGCACCTCCTGCTGACTGGGGCGTTCTTAAATGAGACTCTGAAGTTTCCAGAGTCGGGGACCTTGCCTTTCTTACGCCGAGTTGAGCGAATGTTTCCTATGGATCTGACCAGATGGCTCGGGGTGGGACTCCTTGGCCTGACCCTCAGCGGTTGCTCCAGCGACATGCGTGATCGCCTCGGGCTCGGTGCTGATCCCAGTCCAGCCAAGGCACCCATCGTCAGTGACAAACCGAAAACTGCGCCGCTTCAACCCGGCAGCAATTTGATCGTCGCGGCCGTTGAGCGGGTCGGCCCTGCTGTGGTGCGCATCGACACGGTCAAACGTGTCTCCAGTCCCATCGGGAATCTTTTCGGTGTTGGGCCATCGATTCAGAGGCAGGCAGGCCAGGGATCAGGATTCATCACCCGCTCCAACGGACTGATCTTCACAAATGCTCATGTTGTGGCTGGAGCCGATCAGGTGTCCGTGACCCTTCCGGACGGTCAGAGCTACAGCGGCAGGGTGCTGGGGGGGGACCCACTCACCGACGTTGCCGTGGTCAAGGTGGTTGCCGAAAAACTGCCCGTGGCAGTGCTCGGTGATTCGGCACTGATCAAACCTGGTGAGTGGGCAATCGCCATCGGCAATCCCCTCGGCCTCAACAACACCGTCACCGCGGGAATCATCAGTGCCGTGGACCGCACCAATGCGCTCGGGGAAGGGCAGCGTGTTCCCTACATCCAGACCGACGCTGCCGTGAATCCAGGCAACAGCGGCGGCCCCCTGATCAATGGCGCCGGACAGGTGATCGGCATCAACACCGCCATCCGCAAAGCACCTGGGGCTGGCCTCAGCTTTGCGATCCCGATCAACCTCGCCAAGCGCATCGCCCAGCAGATCGTCAGCAATGGACAGGCGTCGCACCCCTATATCGGTGTCCGTCTGCAGAACCTCACACCGCAGATGGCCAAGGAGATCAATGCCACCACAACCGAATGCAAGGTGCCTGAAGTCAATGCTGTGCTTGTCGTTGAGGTGGTGCCGAACAGTCCGGCGGCCAGAGCAGATGTGAAGCAGTGCGACCTGATCAGAAGCGTGGATGGCACCAAGGTGAAGGACCCTTCCCAGGTGCAGCTGGCTGTGGACCGTGGCACGGTTGACCAACCGATGCCTCTGCTTCTGGAACGAAACGGCAAGGAGCTCGAAGTGATCGTCACCCCTGCGGAACTGCCTCGCCAGGGATGAGCGCAATGGCCAGAGCGTCCCTGGTGGTGATGGCCCGCTGGCCTGCTCCTGGACGCTGCAAGGGTCGCCTGGCCAGGGATCTGGGGATCGCTCGTGCAGCTGCAATCCAATCGAGGATGACCATCCACACCCTGGCTGTGGCCAGAGGCCTTGCCGACAAGGGCTTGGTGGACCTGCAGCTGGCCGTCAGCGGCCTGGCCCCCCATGCCGCCCGCCGCTGGGGATCGAACCTTGGCGTTGAGGCGATGGCAGTGGTGATGCAGGGCAGTGGCTCAATGGGAAGTCGCCTTCGCCGTCAGCTTCTCAGCGTCCAGGGGCGTTTAAAGCAGCCCAGTTCACCAGAGCGCTGCAGCATGGTGATTGGCACGGATCTGCCAGGGCTCTGCCAGAGAGATCTGCTGGAGGCTCTGGAGAGCCTCCAGAGCCATGGGCTCGTGCTTGGCCCTGCCTCTGATGGCGGGTACTGGTTGCTCGGCCTCTCAGGTGATCTGATCAATCCCATCCCGAGCTGGCCATTCGCCGGCATCCCCTGGGGAACGGATCAGGTGATGGCCACCACCCTTGAGCAGGCCAGGAGGGCAGGGGTCAGCCCAGCACTGCTGCGCCAGCAGAACGATGTTGACCAAAGCCAAGACCTTCGCGCCTGGCAGGGATGAGCACGGCCCCATCCCTGAGCATCGTGATTCCAAGCCTCAATGAAGCCGCTCGCTTGCCCCTGCTGCTGGCAGATCTCAAGCGCTGGCCCACGGCGATGCAGCTGCTGGTGGTGGATGGCGGCAGCACAGACCGCACCTGGCTCTGTGCCCAGCTTGCAGGCGCTGAACTGATCCAGACAGCGAAACCCGCAAGGGGCCAGCAGCTCGCTGCTGGGGCCAGTGCCAGCCAAGGGCAATGGTTGCTTTTCCTGCATGCCGACAGCCGCCTGCCGGCGGCATGGACCGACGCGGTTCAGGCTGTGATCAGTGCTGAATCAGCCGATGACAGCGCCTGGTTCTTCGACTTCCGCGTCCGGAATGCCGGTCCGGGCCTGCGACTGCTTGAACTGGCGGTGGCGATGCGCAGCCACCTGCTGCAACGCCCCTATGGCGATCAAGGACTGCTGCTCTCCCGGTGCCTCTACGAGGACATCGGCGGCTACTCGGCACTTCCGCTAATGGAGGATCTTGAACTTGTCGAACGCCTCAGGCAACGAAGCCGAACCCAGCTGAAGGGGCTGGGGATCAGTCTCACCACAGACGATCGACGCTGGCGTGAGCAGGGCCTTCTACAACGCAGCTGGCAGAACGCTGTGCTGCGCCATCGCTGGCGGAGGGGCGAGCCTGCCTCTCGTCTGGCCGCTTCCTATTACCGCTGAAGGCCATAGGTTGCTGCTGACTCCGTTGAACGGCCCATCCCTTAAACGGCCAATCACATCGAAAACCAATCAGTTCGAATACCAAAAGGCACAACGATGGCTTTGGGGTTCAAGGGTCCACCCCTGGTTCTCATAGAAGGCAACAACCCCCGGATCAGCAAACAGGCTCACACGCTCAGTTCCCATCTCCCTGAGGGCATCGAGCAGATACACCATCAGATGCTTGCCAAGACCAACCCCTTGATAGAAGGGATGAATGGCCACGTCCCAGACGGTGGCTTCAAGCACTCCATCGCCTGTGCAGCGGGCAAATCCCACCAGACGAGGCAGGCGGGGGTCATGGCGCCACAAGCCAACCTTGATGAGGCTGTGGTCCAAGGCCTTGCGCACACGCCTGATCGGCCGACGCCGCCAGCCCACAGACTCAAGCAATTGTTCCAGCTCGACAAGATCAAAGGCCCTGGTCTGGCTGAACACCAGTATGAGTTGTTCATTCGGGCTTGGACACTCCCTTGAAGCCTTGCCATAGGCAAGCTCAAGCACCTCCGGTGTCAGTGAACAGGAGCTGATCAAAACCGTCTTGTCCAGCTGTTCCGATCCTGCCGCACAGCTCACCCCAACGGCAAAAGCTCAGCATTGAGCGCATTCCTTTCCCGTTCCATTTCGGGTCAATAGGCCCAGGCTGCAGGATCAGAGTTTCGCCAATCCCCGCTCCTGCAGATCCGCGAGCTGGGCATAGAGCCCTCCCTGGGCTCGCAGCTGCAGATGGCTGCCCTCCTCAACGATTCGCCCCCGTTTGAGCACCAGAATCCGATCGGCGGCCTCCACGGTGGCCAATCGGTGGGCGATCACCACAGCCGTGCGCCGTTCCAGCAACCGATCGAGATCCCGCTGCAGCATCGCTTCCGTCGAAGGATCCATGAAGGCGGTGGCCTCATCCATGACCAGAACCGTGGGATTTCGAATGGCCACCCTCGCCACCGAAAGCAACTGACGCTCACCGGAGGAAAGATTGCCGCCCCGCTCCCTCAGCTCAGTTTCAAGTCCCTGGGGGAGGCGATTCAGCAGCGGGTCGAGGCCAAGATCCCGACAGATCCCCCGCAGACGGCTATCAGCGATGTCGGAACTGAGGCGGAGATTGTCAGCGACGTTGCCGCTGAACAGAAACGTGTCCTGAAGCACAACGCCGAGTTGTTGACGCAGCCTGGCAAGGGGAATGCTCCTGATGTCCTGTCCGTCGAGAAGGATGCGCCCGGCCTGGGGCTCATAGAGGCGGCAGAGCAGACGAATGATCGTGGTTTTACCGGAACCGGTGGGCCCGACCAGGGCCACATGTTCGCCAGCCTTGATCCTGAAATTGATATCACTGAGAATCAATTCATCAGGCCTGTAGGCGAAGCTCACGCCATCGAAGATCACCTCGCCGCGGGGCGCCTTCGCCAGAATCCTCGGCCCCTCCGCCGACTCCTGCTCAGCTCCAGAGTCAATGATCTCCAGGGGTTCCTCGAGGAGCTCACCAATGCGTTCAACCGCTGTGAGGCCACCCTGAATCTGGGTGAAGCGCTCGGCCAGTTGCCGCAGGGGATCAAACAGTCGCTGTGAATAGAGGATGAAGGTGGTGAGTGTGCCAAGCCCCATGGCACCACCGGTCACCATCCAGCCACCGCCTGCCAGCACAATCGCGACAGCCGCAAGTGAGATCCATTCAATGAACGCCGAAATGGTGCTGTCGTAAAAGATCGTTCCGGTCACCGCCTGGCGATAGGCCGCACCGGTGTGGCCGAAGCGCTCACCGTTGACCTGTTCACGACTGAACATCTGCACAACCTCCAGGCCCTGGAGGTTTTCCTGAAAATCGGCGTTCAGTTGAGAGAGCTCCTCTCTGACGCGATAATTGGCTTTGCGATAACGCCTCTGCAACCAGAGGATCACCAGGGTCACAGGCACCTGAATCACCAGCAGCAGCGCTCCAAGCCGCCACTCGATCAGCAGCATCGTCACGGCGATCACAATCAGGCTGACCAGATCACCAAGCACGCCAACCGCACCGCTGCCGAAAACCTCCGCCAGGGCATCCACATCGCTGGTCAGCCGCGTCAGCAGCTTCCCCACAGGCATGCGGTCGTGAAAACGCAGTGACAGCGAAATCGCATGGGAGAAGAGATCATCACGAATACGAGAGGTGAGCCGTTGGCCAACGGCCTGAATATTGAACGTCTGAAAACCAACCAGAGACAGACGCAGCAGCACGGTGACCAGCAGCATCACAACGATCATCCGCACCGCGGCCTTGGTGGTGAGACCTGCGAGCATTGGCAGCGTCGCTTCTCCACGAAGGGCACTGATCGCCTGGCCGACCAGAAGCGGCTGAGCCGCTCCGGCAAGAGCCACCGGCAGCAGCAGCAGCAGAGAAAGGAACAGTCGACGACGATCCTGAACCAGATAACGGCCAAGCCTGCGAACCCGCTGCAGATCAGAAACAGCCATGACGGAAACAGCCCTCAGGATTGGGGACGGGGAGAGGGTCCCCGGCTCCGGACTGCCTCAACGATGGCTTGCAGTTCGCCCCGATCAAGGCGCAACGCCAACGGATGACCGACCAGGCGCGCCGTTGAACTGAACAGGTCCTCGATCGCCACCAGCCCATTGTCGCGAAGGGTTCTGCCACTGGCGACCAGATCCACAATCGCTTCAGCGATTCCGGTCAGCGGGCCCAGTTCCACAGAACCGGTGAGATGAACCAACTCAACGGGGAGATCCAGAGCATCAAAGAATTCCCGCGCGCAATGGGTGAATTTGCTGGCGACACGGCAGTGGGCGGGGAGATCAGCCGCCCGCTCATAGCCGCTGCTGGCCTTCACGGCCACAGACATGCGGCAACCACCGAAGCCAAGATCCACCAACTGTGCAACCGGCATCTGGTGTTCCCTCAGAACGTCGTATCCGACCACTCCAAGCTGGGCCTGGCCATAGGCCACATAAACGGGCACATCACCGTTACGAACTAGCAGAGCCCTGGCTCGTCCACAGCGGGAAGGCACCATCAACTGCCGGTTGTCGGGGTCGAGAACGGAGTTGAAATCAAGGCCTGCGTCAGCGAACCGTGCCACGGAATCCTTGAGCAGAGCCCCTTTCGCGAGGGCGACGGTGATCATGGAACCATGCGTCGACCTGGACTTTAACGATGGCCGTGACTGCAACCGCTGGATCCGGGGGTGCTGAGCCAGGAATCATCCATGGCCTGCCGGTTCTGCAGGACAACATCATCTGGATCTGGGTGCAAGGCGATCGGGCGGTGGTGGTTGATCCATCTGAGGCCGGGCCGGTTGAGCATTGGTTGAAGGCCAGAGGCCTTCAACTCGAGGCCGTGCTGCAAACCCATCACCATGGAGACCACACAGGTGGCACCCTGCAACTGCTTGAGACCTGGCCCAGAGCGGAGGTGATTGCAGCCTCTGCGGATCAGGAGCGCATCCCTTTTCAGACGATCTCCGTGAAGGATGCCGATCAGATCAACCTCCTCGGACACCCCGTTGAAGTGATCGACGTTGCCGGCCACACCAGAGCCCACGTGGCCTACTACCGGCCCGCCGGGCAGTTCCAGGCAGACACAGCCGCGCTCTTCTGTGGCGACACCCTGTTTGGCGCCGGCTGCGGTCGCCTGTTCGAGGGAACGGCCGCTGACATGCATCAGGCCCTGCAGCGTCTTGGCGCCCTTCCCCCAGAGACCAGGGTCTACTGCGCCCATGAATACACCGAAGCCAATCTGCGCTGGGCCCAAGGGATCCGCCCGGATGATCAGGCGATCAAGGCCAGGCTGAGCGCAGTGATCGAGGCGCGGGGACGAGGGGATTGCTCTCTGCCCAGCAGCATCGCCATCGAGGGGCAGACGAATCTGTTCCTGCGCGCCACAACGCCGGAGGAGCTCGCTGAACTGCGCCTCCATAAAGACCATTGGTAATGCGCCTGGGAGAGGCCTCCGGAGCGATGATGCATCGCGATTGTGCGACCAGACCATGGCTTCCACCTCCGCCCAGGCGATCACCACGAACGCAGCACCAGCCCCTGTCGGTCCCTACAACCAGGCAGTGCTGGCCGGTGGCTGGCTCTACTGCTCAGGCCAGATTCCCCTGGATCCAGCCAGCGGTGAGATGGTGGGCGATGGTGATGTGGAGGCCGAGACCCGTCAGGTGCTCAGCAACCTTGTGGCGGTGCTCAAGGCCGGCGGAGCAGAGCCGGCCCAGGTGATTCGCACCACGGTCTACCTGGCAGACCTGGGAGATTTCGCTCGCGTCAATGCTGTGTATGCAGAATTTTTCGGATCTGGTGTGAGTCCGGCCCGGGCCTGCGTTCAGGTTGCGGCCCTGCCGAAGGCCTCCAGAGTTGAAATCGACTGTGTGGCATGGCTTGGCTGAGCTCCACTGTCACAGGCTCAGGGCTTTGCTTGACAAGCTTTGTGCTGATCAGGCCTGGTTGTGAACGGGCCTGGTTCTGAGCCTTCTTTGTGCTGATCAGTCTTTTTGCTGATCCATCTTTGTGATGATCCATCTTTGTCCTGATCAGTGACTTGGGGCAGTAGATGCAGCATTCCAAAGCTTTGGCAGCTAGTGTTGATGTGTGCACCCCTGCCTTCAGGGGCCGCCGCTTGAATAAGCTGATTAATGCGCAGCGAGTATGCATGGCCCAGGCCAAGCTGACAATCGGGGAACTTGAAGCGGGTTATCCCCTTTACTGCAAAGCTCTCAGAAGATTGCTCAAGGAGGGGCGCAGCACCAAGGAGATCGAGCGGACGGTGTGCTGGAGCCATCTGGAAACCCTGAACAGATGTCTGCCCGGTCGTTACAAGCCACCCTCCTATCTGCTCGTGTTGATCAAGAGAGATCTTGAGCAACCGAAATCAGATTGAGTTCGTCTAAACCTGATTCAGACAGAAGCTACATTCATTAGTCAAAATCTGCACTTGCAAAGACCTGGCTCACTGAAGCTGGCCTTAGCTAAATGCTGTCTAAATTCATAACTGCTCGATTAATCACTGTTTCAATCAATGATTGCCTCGAGTCAGAGCTTGCTCCAGCAAGAGCCGCTTTACCCATGGCTGTCAAAAGCATTGGCTGTCAAAAGCATTGGCTGCCGAAAGCAAAAGCAGCCTCAATCAATCGCTGAGTCAGTCAGCGGGATTGTCGGATCGTGGCCCTCCACTTCTCCCTGAAAGACACGGCTGGCCTTGATATCAGCAGCCTCAAGGGTCATCAGATCGTCTCGACTCAGTAACTCACCCATCCTCTCGAATAATCGATTCGCCTGTCTCATCCTGGTGCGATCCAATGCATTCCTGATCGATCGTGCGTTAGCAAAGAAGGGCAGTTGACGCCGCCTTTCAATGTAATCTTCAAAGACCAGATCAGCTTCAGGGCTGAAACAATAATGCTGCTGCTCAAGCAGCAGCTTAGCAATTTCCATCAGCTCCTGATTGCTGTAGTCAGGGAAATCAATATGATGGGCAACACGAGAGGAGAGGCCAGGATTGGACTGATAAAAAACATCCATGCGATCCTTATATCCAGCAAAAATTACAACAAAGTCGTTGCGCTGACGCTCCATATCCTGAAGCAGAATTTCAATGGCCTCAGCCCCATAGTCTCGCTCATTATCGGATTTGTAGAGGTAATAGGCCTCATCAATGAACAACACTCCACCCTGGGCCCGCTTGATCATTTCACGGGTCTTGGGTGCAGTATGTCCCACGTACTGACCGACGAGATCATCACGGGTGACCGTGACGACATGGCCTTTTCGAAGGTAACCAAGACGATGAAGAATCTGCGACATTTTTATCGCAACAGTCGTTTTGCCGGTTCCCGGTCGCCCCGTAAACGACATATGCAAGCTTGGAGACGTGCTGGGCAGATCAAGGTCCTGCCTGGCACGATCAACCAGGAGCAGGGCCGCAATTTCGCGAATCCTTGTCTTAACAGGCTTCAAGCCAATCAGGTCTCGATCGAGCTGATCAAGCACCTCACCCACACCGGAGTCGGCATACGCCGAAGCAAGATCAATCGAGGAATCCATCGATCTCAGCGGCAAATTGATAATCAGATTCGCCTAACTGCGCTTCCGCATCCTCAGCCTCAGGACGCAGAGTGATATTCACATAGGTTTTGCCAAAGCTGATATCAGGGAAACGCTTGGCCGCTTCACAGTGCTGACCAAGACGGTCAAGAAAATCCCTGGTTTGAGAATAAGTTTCAAATTCGAAACGACGTTCAAGCCGAACAGGGCGGGAGCGATTCTGCCATTGATTCAAGACAACACCACTCTGCATTGAAGGATTAAATGACAAGCCTAGCCTTAAAGGCTCATAGCATGAGATGTTCAGTCGTTATTTCAAAAAAGCTTCAACTTCAGCATCGAGCAGGGAGTATTGCAAACACAACAAATAGTGGAGAAGTTTCTCAGTGGCGGCGAGTGGCACCACTTGGCTTCAAGGCTGGCTCAACCCCCTGATCTGGACGGGCAATGATGTGGGCGGCAACCAGGCCATCACCAACGCGCTCACAGGCATCGGCACCAGCACGAACCGCTGCATTCACAGCTCCGGTCTCGCCTCTAACCATCACAGTCACATAGCCACCACCCACATATTCCCGAGAGACAAGCTGAACGTCAGCCGCTTTCGTCATCGCATCAGCAGCTTCAATCGCCGGGACCATTCCACGGGTCTCAATCATCCCCAGTGCAATGCCATTGACGCGGGAAGGCATGGATGCAGATCCACCAGCAGCAGAGGAGCCCCGTGCACCGGAACCAGAGGCATTGCCTGCCTTGGCGACTGAACCCGCAGCGCGCCTGGTGGAGCCAGCAGCCTTGGCAGCCGCTTGAGAGCTGGACTTTGCAGATGCTGAGCTACCCGAGGCGGAGGATGTTGCGACCACAGGCGTGACATCAACCGTTTGTGGGGTCTTTTCCGGCACAGCCTTGGCTGCTGCTCCAGTCCTTGAGGCCATGGTTCCAGAAGCTGTGGAGCTTCTGGCTGCACGGTTAGAGGCGGAAGATTTCGTCATGGTTAGAAATTAAAAAAGGAAGCAACAAAGACACCGGGAAGAATCACCTAACCATCAGGCGACCAGAAATCAATAATTCCACCGATGGTGAGATCAGTTTGTGTAGCAGGGTCGGGGCAGGCAAATCTTGCAGCTGAACCACTGGCCGTAAACACCCAATTGCCTTCACGAGCACCTACAGGATCGACAGCAACCAGCTGTTTCCCACTGCTGTTGCGGAGGATTCGCAGATGCATATGGCCAAGGCCTTCAACCCTTTGTGTGCAAACAAGCTTGCCGGTAACTTGCATGATTTCCATCAGCGACCTCCCTCTGCTGGCGGCTTAGGTGGATCCACTTCCCAATGATCAATAATGCCAACAATGGTTAAGTCACTTGGGTAGGACTTGCTGCCAGCCGCCTCTCTTGCCGCAGAGCTGCCTACACAGATCACCCAATCACCAGGCACGCATCCAACAGCATCAACAGCCACTTTCTTGGAGCTTCCATCAAGAACAACTTGGAGGTGCTTGTGCTCAAAGTCAGGGATTCTGTTTGTTGAGACAAGCGGCTTAAGGACCTTACAAATCAACATGTCAATGAGCCTCCTGAAGAACAGGTTCAAGGGAAGAACCCACTACTTCTGCTGGAACTTTTTGATCACGATCTCGAACTGTCAGGAAGGTATGTAAAAGGCCTTGATCAAGGAGGTCTGCATAACGTGCTGCAATGGCTTTATCGACGCGAAGACAATCTGAGATAGCTCGCTCTCTGGCACCAGGCACCTTCGCAGAGTAATCAAAACGAACAACAACAGGTATTGGCAGGTCACGGGAGACATTCAAGCCATTAAAGATTTTGACGCCAACATCAAGGTCTGGAGCACCCTCTTCAACAGTGTCGAGATGGGAAAAATAAGTGAGGTTTCTGAGATGAACCTCCTTAAAGCCAATACCCACTCCAATAAATCGCTCAGCGTGGCCAGCATCAGGATAAGGACCACCATGAAGGTCCTTTACATAATCAATCTGAGAAAAGTTATTTGCAATCAATCTGCTAATGAATGCGACCATTCCGCTCTCCGGGGCAGCCGGTGCACTCGCCTCAACTCGTTCAGCGATGTGTTGCATAACCTTATCGGAAGGAAGCGAGAGAGTTTCTTGATAAAGCTCTTGAGCAGAAACCCACTTATCAAGAACAATCGTAGTATCCGCAGCAGGAGGATGGACGCGAATGGCATCCGTGTCTGTATCTAATCCGATCAGCAAGAGATCAACGGAGGCACCGCAGCAGAAACTATTTTCAACAGCCTCACGGAAATCAAGTAATCGCTGATACCCCTCAGCCGCTGCAGCGGCGTCATCACTTCCATGGGCAGCACATCCTTGATGTGTCGGATCGAGAGAACTGAAGTGATAGGCAACAACCTTGAGATATCGGGTTGGAGAATCAGCAGGAGTTGGCTTGTCTTCCCGATAACGCTTGTGTTCTGTCTTGATCCAGCGGTTTACTGTTTTCTCCACATCAAACAGTGCTCCAGCATGGGATCGCCGTCTTACGGCACTGAAAGGAATGCGTAAGGCATAGGCAATGGTGTGTGCCAGTCGCCCATCAGCGCAGGGGGTTAAATCAAGTAGGTGAAAACCACAATCAACAAGAAATGATTGAAACTCTGTAGCCGGACTGCTGCCTTCTGCTCCCTGAAGTGGATCATCCAGAAAGAAACGATCACTAGCCTGTTGATGAACCTGGAAAACTGACCAGGAGAATAAAGCCCGCATATCAAGAGGCTGCACCCAGGACTTTTCCAGAACATGGGTAGGCAGATCAAAACCGATCTCAGCTCGAGAAAGGCGTTGAGCCTGGGAAACAAAATCGGGTTCGTTCTGAAGAGAAGATATCTTTTTAAGCAAAGGCACTATCAGATCAAAACGCCCTTTCACATCTTGTTCATAGGCCTGTAGATACTGATTGGCAGCACTGTCAGTCAGAGGGTGACAGCCAGCCATTGCCCGCCTACGGCCCCGTTTTGTTAAAGACGATGGCTGGGAGCTAGAAGCTGGCCTGCGTCTAGGGGCTGTAGGCCCAAGATTACCTGCAGCTTCAGAGGCCAGTGGGCGTCGGTAGGCCATCTGTCAATTAACCCCTTGCGCCGCCGGAAACTGTGATCAAAGAGCCCTGATCAGTGTTGCCACTGGCGCCAGTGACACGACTCACTGGCTTAGCGACCTGATCATTCCGCTTCTGGGTCGAAGCTGGGATGGCACTCCTCTGACCGGGACGGCTTGGATTACGGCGACGAGCCGAAACTCCTTCAGTACCCGTGACCCTCTCGCCACGATCCCAATCATCACCAGTGATGTTCAAACCGGCTGAGTTGCCTTCACCAGTTACACGAGAAACAGGGCGAGCATCCTCATCAACTGTCACCTCAGCAGGGGCTGATTCAACTTTGCGAGGACGGCGATCAAATCGGAATTGCTCTGTGCCGGTAACCTTTTCTTCTGCTCTATCAAAAGGGCCAGTAATCCTTGCGCCTTGTTCATAACTCGTTCCCGTTACACCAGAGTTGTGCTGGCTCCGTTGATGAGCAGCTCGTGCTGGTGATTGAACACTGAAATGAGTCCAAGGTGCAGAATCTTGGCCTTCCACTGCATGATCATTGGCTTGAGGTGCAGAGGATCCACAAGTCTGATTGAGCTGATCGCCACCGATATAGGGAGTACCAGTTAACGCTTCACAAGCTCCACGTTCAGCGCCAGTCATCACGCCGCCAATGCCTGGTTGTTGTCCAGTCAGGGCAGCGCCTGGGGTGCCGGCTTGCTTTGGGGTGCGTGCCTGAATCGACTTAACAGCCTTGGTGTTGCACCATTGGCCGGCTTGATCGAGTCCTACGTAGGGGGTGCCAGTGACAGCCTTGCATGTACCAGGCTCATCACCAGTGACCAACTCCGAACGACCGGTCGTTGTGCCAGAAACAACCTGGGATTTATTGGTGACACTGAAGCCAACCTTGGCAGCTTCAGGGGATGGCCTTTGGCCACAGAAGCCTTCGTACTGCTGAGCATCAACGTACTCATCTCCAGTCACCGCCTTACAGCTACCAGGCTCATTGCCAGTGACCTGGCCAGAACGGCTCACATTCGTGCCTGTAACACCTGTACCACGAAGGGTGTTGAGGGAACCAACCTTTTCTGCAGACCGACCAGAAGGGAGCGGCTCTGAACCAAGGTATTGATCACCAGTCAGGGAGCGATCTGAGCCTGCCTCATCACCAGTGACATTGGAAGAGCGACCAACCATGGCCCCACTAATCTTGCGACCACTCTCCGAAAGACTTTGACCAACCTTGCGAGGAGAAGGGGTTACTTCACCACAGAAAGCATTGGATTGATTAGCTGAGATGTACTCAGTTCCAGTCAATGTTTTACAAGTACCAGGCTCATCACCCGTTACTTTTTCAGATCTTCCAACTTCATTCCCTGTCACCTTGTTGCCGTGACTTGTAGCGCTGACACGAACCTTTGGGGGTTGGCTGCTCGAGGGTGCTGACTTGCAGAACGTCTCAAAAACCTCTGAGCCTAAATATTCAGTTCCCGTGATCGAACGACACGTGCTGGCCTCATTGCCAGTGGTCTTGACAGAGCGATTGGCCTGAGTGCCAGTCACCAACTGACCGGTAGTGGTCTCGCTGACACCAACCTTCCAATGGGCATCGGCAGCAGCAGCCTGCTTAGCAGCCTTCCTGTTCGGTCCACAGGGACGGGTGGCACCAGAGCGTTGCTTGCCAACAGCACCGGATTTACTTCTGAGTTCGCGAACTCTCTGTGAAATTTCTCGACTCGAAAGATCAGGATCACCCTGGCGGGCCACTGAAGCTGCTGAGGTTGGTTGTTTTGCTGCAGTTTTGCCATGTTTGGATTGAGCCTCACGCCTGGCAAGAACCAAAGCTCTGCTTGAATTCTGGATAGCAGATCTTTTCTTGGCAGCGCCACGTCCGCCATGTTTTGCGCCGAGCTTTTGTGATCCCTCAGAACTTTTCAATAAAGTTTTCTGAGCAACAGAGGAATCACGATCTTTAGATTCACATTCGGCACAGCAATGGCTTGTTTTGTTCGAACTTATGTTCTCTACCTTTGCAGAATTTTTCTGAGCATCTCTGCGGGTACGATCTTTACTTGTATCCGCTGACTTGCCCCGTCTTGAAAGCGCCTCACGGCGCGCCAATACCAGCTCACGACCAGGTTGACTGACTCGCTTGGCCTGTCGACTACTGGCAGATTTCTCCGAAGAGAATTTTAAGGCAGTGTTTTCGCTTCTTGATGGCGATTCCGGCCTGGCCTTCGCGACTTTAACGACATCATTATCCGTCCTGGTAGAACGAGCATCCGAAGCATTACGGACCCTATTGGATGAAGCGCTGTTAGCGGCAACAGCCTTCTTTCCGCCTTGACTGAGCGCCTTTCGGCGTTCAAGCACTAGCTCTCGACTGGATTGTTTTGGCATGTCTAACCAATAGGAATGTCGTAAGACGAGAAGATGTGAATCTCCTCAGAAGGGACCAGATAGCCTCGAAACAATTCGAGGCCAGGTACCAAGATAAAGAAAGCTGAAAATCAGCGTCCTTCAAAAACCACGAAGCAACTACCCTGGCTCTGGGTGTAAGCGTCATAACCAACCATGCGTACATGATGGTCTGGGTATGCACGATGGCATGCCTCTAGCTCACTAACAACCGCATTCAGATCTTTCTCGCCAAAGAAAGGCAACTTCCAATAGGACCAATAGGTCTGCATGGAGCGGCTGGGGTGTACGTGCTCAATAACAGGACTCCAACCCTGAGCGATAATGTAAGCAATCTGGTCGTAGATTTCGTCCTGGGTCATCGGCGGTAAGAAGCCGAAGGTCTCCAGGGTGGCGACTGTTTGGTAGTCACCAACTGTGCTCTGGAAAGGCATGGTGAACCTTGGATGGTGAGGGTTTATGTGCCGGTGAATTTAGCCGGCGAATGATATTCAGGAAGAGTATTGAGGAGGCATAAGCCTCCTCAATTTCTCTATTACTGAACGTCGAGCTTATCGACTGTGTCGAACTCAAACTTGATTTCCTTCCAGGTCTCAAGCGCGATTGCAAGTTCAGGACTGTGCTTAGCGGCACCCATAAGGATGTCGCGGCTTTCCTTCTCCAGCTCTCTGCCTTCATTGCGAGCCTTCACACAGGCTTCAAGTGCTACGCGGTTTGCGGCGGCACCAGCAGCTGATCCCCATGGGTGACCATGAGTACCACCACCGAATTGAAGACAGGAATCGTCGCCAAAGATTGTGACCAACGCAGGCATGTGCCAGACGTGGATACCACCTGAGGCTACTGCGAACACACCAGGCATGGAACCCCAGTCCTGATCAAAGAAGTTACCGCGTGAGCGATCTTCAGGGACAAAGGATTCGCGCAGGTTGTCGATGTAGCCCAGGGTGGTCTGACGATCACCTTCCAGCTTTCCAACAACGGTTCCGGTATGGAGTTGGTCACCACCGGAGAGACGCAGGCACTTTGCAAGCACACGGAAGTGAATACCGTGCTTGGGATGACGGTCAATCACCGCGTGCATCGCCCGGTGAATGTGAAGCAGCATGCCGTTATTACGGCACCAGTTCGCCAAACCTGTATTGGCTGTGAATCCACCCGTGATGTAGTCATGCATGATGATGGGCATGTCGAGTTCTTTGGCGAACTCAGCACGCTCATACATCTCTTCAGGGGTATTCGCTGTGCAGTTGAGGTAATGACCTTTGATCTCACCAGTTTCCTGTTGAGCGAGTTTCACAGCCTCAGCAACGAACTCAAAACGCTCTCTCCATCTCTGGAAGGGCTGTGAGTTGATGTTCTCGTCGTCCTTGGTGAGGTCTAGGCCACCACGCAGGCATTCATAAACCACGCGGCCATAGTTTTTACCAGAAAGACCAAGCTTTGGCTTAATGGTGCAACCAAGCAGCGGACGGCCGTACTTGTTCAGACGATCGCGCTCAACCTGAATTCCGTTCGGTGGGCCACCACAGGTCTTGATGAAGGCCATGGGGAAACGGATGTCTTCAAGGCGCAGATGGCGCAGAGCCTTGAAACCGAAGACGTTACCGACCAAAGACGTCAGCACGTTGGTGACTGAGCCTTCCTCAAAGAGATCGAGAGGATAGGCAATGAAGGCGTAAAAGGCTTCCTTGTCTCCAGGGACATCCTCGATGCGGTAGCAACGACCTTTATAGAATTCAAGGTCGGTGAGGAGCTCTGACCACACTGTGGACCAGGTTCCTGTGGATGATTCAGCGGCAACAGCTGCTGCAACTTCCTCCTTGGGAACACCTTCCTGACCTGTGCACTTGAAACAGGCCAGCAGGTCGGTGTCTAGGGGTACATAGTCGGGGGTCCAGTAGGTGTCTCTGTACTCCTTGACCCCAGCGTCATACTTCTTGCTCATGGGAAAACTCCTTTAAGTCGGAATAGGGGGGTGAGATGGTCACGTGCCCTCTCAGGGGCATCGCAGAAGATCTCAGTCCTTCTGACCACCCAAGAAGTTGCCATTGCCAAGCGCAGGCTCAACTTCACGATGTGGGCGCGCAATGATGTGGGCAGCCACGAGGCCATCGCCAACGCGCTCACATGCGTCTGCACCTGCACGCACAGCTGCGTTGACAGCACCAGTTTCGCCACGGACGAGAACTGTCACATATCCGCCACCGACGAACTCGCGTCCAATCAGGCGCACTTCAGCAGCCTTTGTCATTGCATCAGCGGCTTCGATTGCGGGCACGAGGCCGCGGGTTTCAATCATGCCGAGGGCTATGCCCATGGTTTCGTTAGCCATTACCTACCTGGATGGATGGGTGGAATGTTCGCGTTGGAGAATGCTCTGAAAGCGCGTCATCCGTCAAGCAGATTCGGCCAAAAACGCAATCACGATCAGTAGTCACGCCCATAAGTCAAACTAATCACCCTGTCCACGACTGTTTTAAACGGCTGTGGTTTCTTGCGTCAGGGCTTGAAAACATGAGGTTGGCAGTGGGGGTGGAGCTCATTAAATTCCCAGCCCAATCAGCTCTTTGCCCAAGGTTTTGGCAGGCTTGCTGCCTCAGGGACTTTCTCAGCAGCTTCAAAATCCATGCCTGCAGCGCCCGCCTCTCCAGCAGAATGAGGTCCTGTTTTTTTCCCTGGTTTGGAAAGACCACTGCTGACCATTGCGAGTGGCAACCCCCGCAAGGTCGCCGAGATCGAGGCCATGCTTCGCCCTTTACCGGTCAACGTGCAAAGGCAACCCCGTGAGTTGAATGTCGAGGAAAGCGGCAGCACTTATCAGGAGAACGCCCTGCTGAAGGCCCGAGCAGCCGCCCAGCTCACAGGAACCTTGACCATCGCTGACGACTCAGGCCTTGAAGTTGATGCCCTTGATGGTGCGCCTGGGCTTTTCTCTGCCCGTTTTGCGCCTGGGAACGAAGCGAAGATCAACAAGCTTCTCAAGCTCCTTGGCGACACTCCCTATCGCAGCGCCCGCTTCTGCAGCGTCATGGTTCTCTGCGACCCAGAAGGAGACCTCCTCAAGACAGGCGAAGGAACATGCTGGGGAGAACTGTTAAGGGCACCCGCCTACTCAGGAGGTGAATTCGAATCGCTCCTGTGGGTCAGAGAGGCTCATTGCACCTATGGAGAATTGAATATGGAGCAGCTATCAAAACTGGGCAGCCGCGGCAAAGCTGCAAGAGAGATTGCTCCTCAGCTTCGCCAGATTATTGGGCTTTAGAAAACTGACTAGCGATTGATTTGATCAATCGCTCGCATCGCCGCAGCTGCAGCCTCCTCTACATCACCTTCCTTTCCCGCCAAAGTAAGCCTGCCAAAAGCACCAACGCCTTTCACATCAACGATGGTGATATTCGATGCCTTCTCAGCTTCATTGGCGGCAATCAATACATATCCAGCAGGTTCAGTCTCAAGAATGAACATGCTCATGCCAGCTTCAATCATCGAGCCACGACGATTCTGACGATTAATCAAAACGGCATGGTCTGGAGTGATCGCCCTGATCACCTCCGTCCAACTCACCTCGCAGGGGCTGCGTCGACTGACGGTGCTGCCGATGGCATCCAGCACAACATCCCCTGAATGGAGGACCGTGCTCTGATCCCTGTGATAAAGAGCAATCGAGCCGAATGCCCGCTCAACCACCATCTGGCCAAGGCGCACACTGCTGGCCTTCAAGGCGATATCAGTGACTCTGTGAACAGCCATGCCTGGAGACACCTCCATCCACAGGCAGGCATCACCGGGAATCGGCAAAAAGCCTTGACTGACACTGCCCATATAGGCTGCCAGCTGAGGCTGAAGAGAGTCCAGGAACACATAGGTGCGCAGCTCGATCTGCTGCACATGGCTGCTCTGACGTGAGAGCCGAGGCGTTTCTGAATCAGTTGTGATCACACAACTGGCCCCGGAGGATTGGGACTGAACCTCAGTGCCGGTGACGAGGGAGCTTCCAGCCTGGCGCCGCTTACGGGTTTCTAGGCTCGCGAAACTTTTCATGGCTCGGATAATACCTTGAGAGCTTGGATAAATTGCGAACGGATCGCGCTTGCAAGAGCCTTTAGAGCCGATACCGTCCACTCATATGCAGGGATGGCTATGTCAACGCTTCAGGAAAGCAGCTCACAGACAGGCAACCTGCCAACTGACCTGAAGGCAGAGCAGGCCTTGGGTTTGATTGGCGTCGGCCTGATGCAGAAGATGGTGAGCGAAAGGCTGGACGAGTGGAGCTGGTCCCAAGCAGAGGATGGCGGGTCAGTTGATCTTTTGGCACTTCGCCAACGTCTGGAGCTGACATCCCTGGCCATCAATACCGGAGCCCCCCTGACCACGGCAGAAGTGACCAAGCTGCTTGGTGCACGGCCGGGATCCCAGAAGGTTGAGCGTGGTGGCCTAATCGCCAGACGTGTCAGCAGAAATGTCTGGAAACTCAGCAACACCAGCAATCCAGATAAAAATGTTGAGGGATTCAGGGACGAAAGCTTCCGCCGCCGCCTCTGAACACTGCCTCTGAAAACTGCCTTTTAAGACCGCTCTGAGATAGGTCGATGAGAGGTCTACAAAGACCTCTCTGAATATCTTTTTGTATCTGCGCAAGCGTTAATATTGACAAGCGCCATTAACGCATCTATTTCATAAGGTCTGCGGGTTTTAGCTACTCTTTTTCCTCAGCATTTTTCTGTTCTTCGGCCTGCTCATCAGAGGCATTTTCATGACTTGATTTATCATGACTTTCTTTGTTATCAACATCATCCGCAGGCTCCTCGATGTTGAGGCATAGGGTGATCGCCATCAACTGCTCTTTAGCTGCTACGACAGGCTCTGCCTTTCCCTTAAGTTGATCAGCAGCTTCTGCAAGGGTGAGCTCTTTGTTCCTGCGAACCTCATCGACGGCATCCCGGAAAATCTTGACCTGATCACGGTACTCACGAAGCTCAGCCTTACTCAGCTTCTGATCCGCACGTTTGAGTTTCTTCAAAGCCTTGTTCAGAGTCTTGCTGGCCTGTTCAGCCTGGTCAACAGTTGATTGAGGGGTAAGGGCATAAACAGCCTCTACAGCCTGATCAACATCATTGCGGGCTGAGCAGACGAGCTCAACGCCCTGCTCTACCTTCACTTCATCTTTAGACGCCTTCTGGCTGGCAGATTGGCAGGAGGCCAAGGTGAGGGATAGAACCAATAAACCTGAAAAAACGCGAGCCGCAGCCATAAAAAAATAATCGTGCAGCTCAATTTAACAAGCCTCTGGGGAGTGGAAAGACAATTGTTTCCCAGGAGTGCAACGACAGGCCTTACAAAAGCCATTTGCCAACACGCACTGCAATGCCTAGAGAACAGGTCCTGAGCTCGCCAAAATCCAGGCAGCAATGCTGTAAAAACAACCGCGACAAATCAAAGGTCAGGCACAAAGGTCTTAGCCGGGTCGAGGTGATAAGAATGTATTGATCAACCGATCAAAAGGATCTATCCATAGGATCTATCCTAAAAATATCAGAATCACATCGGCGATGCCTCAGCAACATAAGCAACTCCGCCATAGTAATCAAGAATAGGGTTAACCATCTCCCGCAATCTTTCAAGTACAGGCGACTCACAAAAAACTATGACATGAGCATTGGCTCCCAAGCCCGAGAAATCCATGCCCTCAGAAACAGATGACTCGGGCCCTCGTCCTGTCACATGCTTAATCACTGAGTAGCCTGGGGCTCCCGCCTTATCCAGGGCTTTGATCACAGAATCAAGCTCGCGCTCACTGACAATCAGGTCAAGACGTTTCATGAGATCAGGAAGCTGCAGGGATGAGTTTATTGACCAATCCCATATAAAGGGGAATGCCAATAATGATATTGAATGGGAATGTCAGTCCCAACGCTGTTGAAATATAATAGCTTGGATTTGCCTCAGGCACCGTCATTCTCATCGCAGCAGGCACGGCTATATAGGAGGCGCTTGCACAGAGAACGATGAAAAGCAACGCATTACCAGGCCCTAGTCCCAAGCCCTTTGCGATCAAAGCACCGATCACACCATTGAATAAAGGCATTAGAACCGAAAAGAAGATCAGAAAAGATCCAGCTTTCTTGAGATCCTTAACCCGCTGGGCAGCAACGATGCCCATATCCAACAGAAAGAAGCAAAGGGCTCCATAGAACAACTTATTGACAAATGGATCCATCTTCTCAATGCCTGCAGGGCTATGGGATGCGCCGACGAAACCAATAACCAAACTGCCAATCAACAAATAAACAGAACCATTCAGCATGGCCTCATGCAAAACAGCTCCCCATTTGATCCCCTTTGCATCAGGACGCGACTGAGTCGAGCTCAAATTAACAAGAATCAGGCCAATGATGATGGCAGGAGATTCCATCAGCGCCAGCGCTGCAACCATGAAACCATCATAAGTAATACTTTGGCTCTGCAGAAAACTCTCGGCAGTGATGAATGTCACCGCACTGATCGAGCCATAAGCCGCGGCAATTGCTGCTGAATTGAACACATCCAGCTTCAGCCGAAGCACAGCGAAACAAATCAGTGGCACCACCAGTGACATCACAATGGCTGCGCTAACCGTTGGGATGACCTGTCCTCCAAGGCCATAGTGACCAAGCTCTACGCCACCTTTAAATCCAATTGCCAATAACAAATACAGGGAGAAGAGTTTTGGCAGAGGCGATGGGATCTCAAGATCAGATCGAACAAAAACAGCGATGGCACCCATGAAAAAAAACAGAACCGGGGGTGTCAGCAGGTTTTGAAGAATGAGGCTTGTATCCATGGACAGAAACGGTTTTGGTGAGGTTAGGAGTCTATGAAAGTCATTGAGAAGATTGACTTATAAGCAGTTACCTGGGTTTACAAATCTCTTCGATTCAGGCTGCTTGGTCGCCACCACGGCGGTTGCCGGATTGTTTGATACAACTGGCCTTGACTGGATTGTGGATTGGTCGTTGATCTTGATCTTGGTCTTGGTCTTGGTCTTGGTCTTGGTCTTGGCGGTGCTGCCAAAAGGCCCATGCAGAAGCCCAGTTAGTTGGCAGCGCTCTTGTCTCAAGCTTCCATCAACTGGATTGCAAAGGCCCCTCAAGGGCGGCTTTAAGTGCATCGAGACGGCTGTCCATCACCCCTTTCACGCCAAAACGCTCCAAGCGCTCACGAACCCGGCCGCTTGCGCCTGCGACATAAGCCGTTCTTGAATGGGAGCCGGCCTCTTGAACCATCTGCTCGATCGCCAGGGTGGCTGTGACACCAAGCCTCGGGACATCAGTGATATCAAGGATCAAGACCTTGTAATTGCGAACCAGGGCCATGCGTTCGGTGATCCCCTTCGCGGCCCCGAAACTCAAGGGTCCCCGCAACCTGAACAGCATCACCTCCCCACCACAGCGATCCAGCAAGTCCTGTTCAGCGGCAGGCAAGGGCAGTTCTCCGTTCATGGCCAGCTCGGAGACTTCTGCCTCTGATGGATCCGCCTTCGTTCCGGCTCCAATCAAGCGATTATCCGCATCCATCCCCTCCAGTTGAGCCTGGGTCAGAGACTCAATCGTGAGCAGATTTGCCACAAAGACCCCTACCAACACAGCCCAGATCAAATCCCAGAACACGGTCATCAGCAGCACGCTGTACATGACCAGGGCAGTCTTCATCGAAAGGCGATGGGCTCTGAGCAGGAAGCCCCAGTCAATAATGTCGAGGCCCACCTTGATCAAGATTCCTGCAAGCAAGGCCGTTGGGATCTGGGCGGCAAGAGGCCCAGCCCCAATCAAGACAATCAAGAGCACGATCGAGTGAACCATGCCGGAGATCGGCGTGCTGCCTCCGGATTTGACATTGATCACCGTGCGCATTGTGGCGCCAGCCCCTGGCAGCCCTGTAAATAATCCCGCGACCGTATTGCCGATGCCCTGGCCAATCAATTCGCGATCGGAATTGTGACGAGTCTGGGAAATATTGTCTGCGACCAGAGACGTGAGCAGGGAATCAATGGCACCCAATACGGCCAAGACCAAACCGGCTTGAATCAACACCCCGAGATGGGCATTCCAGTTGGGCATCACAAAGGTGAGCCCCCCTTCAGGGATGCTGCCAATTCTGGGCACGATCTCCCCAGGGAAAAACACCATCGAGAGGGGCGTGACGATCAGCAACGCCAGCAGCGGCGATGGCACCCATTGGGTGATGCGTCGCGGGGCCAGAAACACCACCGCCAGAGTCATCACACCCACGCCAACAGCAGCCCAATTGGGATCGAAATTGCTGAACAGCGACCTGAGGGAATCAATCACCCCTCCCCGTGTACTGATCCCCAGCAATGGGCCGATCTGCAGCACCAGGATGATCACGCCGATGCCTGACATGAAGCCAGAAATCACCGAATAAGGCACCAGGGTGATGTATCGCCCGAGGCGGAGAACACCAAATAGGATCTGGAACAGGCCGCCGATGACCACCGCTCCCATAACCAGCGGCAGGATCTCTCCAGCGGACAAATCATTCGAGACCCCAACCGCCGCTAAACTGGCGACGATTCCCGCCACGGTGACGCTCATCGGCCCTGTGGGGCCGCTGACCTGAGACGGGGTTCCACCGAACAAAGCAGCAAGGAAGCCAACGACAACGGCTCCATAGAGACCGTAGATAGCGCCTCCCTCACCAAGAGCCGCATTGCCAAAGGCCAGTGCCAGAGGCAAAGCCACTACCGCTGCAGTGATGCCTCCCAAGAGATCACCGCGAAGGTTTCGCAGGTGTAGACCATGTATCAATGCCAAGACAGGGTTCTCCTCGCTGCATCAAAGAACAAACAGAAGATTATCTGTCTGTGTGTCCACCCTGACCAAGGACGAAGGCCAAGCTCTCGGCCTTGGGACGGCAAAAAGCGTGACGATCCCAAAGAGTTTTAGTTGCTAGCTGACGTTCGCCTATCTACCAATCAACTTGGGAGATAGATCTGGGACCTGTTGATGAGCACCGCGACGTTGCTCAAGGAAAGCGGACCGCGGGAGGTGTTCTGCGGACTCACTTCAATTGTCTGGCTGCATCGACGCATGCCTGATGCCTTCTTTCTCGTTGTGGGGTCACGAACCTGCGCCCATCTCATTCAGAGTGCCGCCGGCGTGATGATCTTTGCTGAGCCACGCTTCGGCACGGCCATCCTTGGGGAGAGAGACCTCGCCGGTCTGGCTGATGCCCATGACGAACTGGATCGAGTCGTGACCGATCTACTGGCGCGGCGACCAGAAATTCGTACCCTTTTTCTGGTGGGCTCCTGCCCAAGCGAAGTGATCAAGCTGGATCTGGCCAGGGTTGCAGAGCGACTGAATGACGTGCTCCAGGGCCGAGTACGCGTCCTGAATTATTCAGGCAGCGGCATTGAAACCACCTTCACCCAGGGAGAGGACGGAGCACTCAACGCCATGGTGCCGTTGATGCCTGCAAGCCAGGAGGCACAGCTTCTGCTTGTCGGAACCCTGGCCAACGCCGTGGAGGATCGCTTCAAGACACTGTTCGCACGCCTGGGGATCACGAAAGTCGAGAGCCTGCCGCCCCGGCAGGCCAATGATCTGCCATCCGTTGGGCCTGGCACCCGTGTGCTGCTCACGCAGCCTTATCTGACTGACACCGCCAGGGCCCTCAAACAACGAGGCGCCGAGATTCTCCAGGCCCCATTTCCCCTGGGGACCGAGGGGAGCCGCCTCTGGATGGAGGCTGCAGCTCAATCGTTTGGCATCAACCACACCCTTGTCGATGCCACCTTGGAACCATTGATCGTGCGTGCCCGCAAGGCCTTGGAGCCCTACAGGCAGCAACTCCAGGGCAAGCGCATCTTCCTGCTACCTGAATCCCAGATGGAGATCCCTCTGGCACGTTTTCTGCAACGGGAATGTGGAATGGAGCTGATCGAAGTTGGCACCCCTTATCTGAACCGTGACCTGATGGAGCCTGAGCTTGAGCTTCTGCCGCCAAATACCCGGATCATGGAGGGCCAACACCTGGAGAAGCAACTCGACAGGGTGCGTGAACAGCAGCCCGATCTTGTTGTCTGCGGAATGGGGCTGGCCAATCCCCTGGAGGCGGAAGGGATTGCCACCAAGTGGTCGATCGAACTGGTCTTTAGCCCCATCCACGGAATCGATCAAACCGCCGAACTGGCGGAATTGTTCTCCAGGCCCCTACATCGCCGCGAACGTCTCAACACTCAACTCCTCGCCCAAATCTGAAACCATGGAACTCACCCTCTGGACCTATGAAGGCCCCCCCCATGTGGGTGCCATGCGCATCGCCTCCTCCATGGAAGGTGTGCACTATGTATTGCATGCACCTCAAGGAGATACTTACGCCGATCTGCTGTTCACAATGATTGAACGGAGGGGGCGCAGGCCCCCCGTGACCTACACCACATTCCAGGCAAGGGATCTTGGAGGTGACACGGCTGAGCTGGTCAAACGCAATATTCGCGAAGCCGTGGATCGCTTTCAACCGCAAGCTCTCCTCGTGGGAGAAAGCTGCACAGCAGAGCTGATTCAAGACCAACCTGGGGCTCTAGCCTCAGGTATGGGCTTCAACATTCCAGTTGTGGGTGTGGAACTGCCTGCCTACAGCAAGAAAGAAAACTGGGGAGCCTCTGAAACCTTCTATCAGCTTGTGCGGGGAATTCTTAAAACAAAGCATGCTGAAGAAAATGGTAAAAGCCATAGTCCTTCAGCTTGGAAAAGCGAGAAGCGACGCCCAAGGGTGAATTTATTAGGACCAAGTTTACTTGGTTTCCGCTGTAGAGATGACAGTCTTGAAATAGAGAAACTCCTCAATCAACATGGGATTGATGTGAATGTTGTGGCTCCAATGGGCGCCACTCCTGAAGATTTGAAAAAGCTGCCAGATGGTGATTTGAATGTTTGCCTCTACCCCGAAGTCGCAGAAGCAACTTGCCTATGGCTAGAGCGCAATTTCGGCATGGCCTACGCCAAAACAGTGCCCATTGGCGTAGGTGCAACCAAGGACTTTTTAGAAGAAGTGCATCAGCTTCTGGACATGCCCGAAGGCCAAACAGGCTCTGACACCGAACAGCTAAGGATGCCTTGGTATTCACTGTCCGTGGATTCCACCTACCTCACCGGCAAACGTGTCTTCATCTTTGGTGATGGCACCCACGCGATCGCCGCAGCCAGGATTGCTGATCAGGAACTTGGTTTCAAGGTGGTGGGCTTAGGCACCTACAGCCGTGAAATGGCCCGCCCTGTCAGAGCAGCAGCCAAGGAGCTGGGACTTGAAGCGCTGATCAGCGATGACTATTTGGCAGTGGAAGCCGCCATGGCGGAGGCCGCACCGGAACTTGTTCTGGGCACCCAGATGGAACGGCACAGCGCCAAACGGCTTGGCATTCCCTGTGCTGTGATCAGCACTCCGATGCACGTTCAGGACGTGCCCGCCAGATACAGCCCTCAAATGGGCTGGGAAGGTGCCAACGTGATTTTCGATAGCTGGGTTCACCCATTGATGATGGGGCTTGAGGAGCATCTGATCGGCATGTTCCGCCACGACTTCGAGTTCGTTGATGGTCATCAAAGCCACCTTGGACAACTGGGAGGACACAAAAGTGAGCCTGAACAGCAACAAGCAGTGCCTGCATCAGCGCAATCCCAGGCAGAGCCCTTATCTGAGGACTCCCCACTCTGGACGCCTGAGGGAGAAGCAGAACTGGCAAAAATCCCCTTCTTTGTTCGCGGCAAGGTTCGCCGAAACACAGAGACCTATGCACGCCAGGCAGGCTGCCGAAGTATCGACAGCGAAACCGTTTATGACGCAAAAGTGCACTTTCGAGCCTGACCAACAAAAAGCGAGGCCTTATTCAAATACAGAATTAAAGGAATAAGCAAATACACTCATTCCCTTGATTCAATGGGCTGATGTCTTGAAAAGAAAGCAAAGAGGGAACCGGTTGTATCGAATTTGTTAGGAACCAACGGGCCCAGCGCCATTACACTTGAATAACAACAAGTACACAGACAAGATTCCTCGATGACCACGACTATCACACGTCCAACTGATGGGGACGGCAGTGTTCAAGTTCAGCAGGATGCCTCCATTCAGATTCAAGAAGGAGCCTTGGTGATCGCCGTTTACGGCAAAGGTGGAATTGGCAAATCAACCACCTCATCAAACCTTTCCGCAGCCTTCTCCAAGCTTGGCAAACGAGTGCTGCAGATCGGCTGTGATCCAAAGCACGACAGCACTTTCACCCTCACCCATAGCATGGTGCCTACGGTGATCGATATCCTTGAAGAAGTGGATTTCCATAGCGAGGAATTAAGGCCAGAAGACTTCATGTTCAAGGGCTACAATGGCGTGATGTGTGTGGAGAGCGGCGGGCCACCTGCAGGCACAGGTTGTGGTGGTTACGTCACAGGTCAGACCGTAAAATTACTGAAGGAGCACCATCTCCTTGAAGACACTGATGTGGTGATCTTCGATGTGCTTGGAGACGTGGTTTGTGGTGGTTTCGCCGCACCTTTGCAGCATGCAAATTACTGCCTGATTGTCACCGCCAACGATTTTGATTCCATCTTTGCGATGAATCGAATTGTGGCTGCAATCCAGGCCAAGGCCAAAAATTACAAAGTCAGGCTTGGTGGAGTTGTGGCCAACCGCTCGGCAGATACTGATCAGATCGACAAATTCAACGAACGCGTAGGGCTTCGCACCATGGCCCATTTCCGTGATGTGGATGCCATTCGCCGCTCTCGCCTCAAGAAATGCACCATCTTCGAAATGGAACCTTCAGAAGATGTTGTTGCCGTGCAGAACGAATATCTATCCCTTGCCCAGCGCATGCTTGACAAGGTTGAACCATTGGAAGCAGAGCCCCTCAAAGACCGTGAGATTTTCGACCTGCTGGGCTTTGACTGATCTCAGATCAGCAAAGAGCTGCTGCTGAGACTTTGATCAGCTCAATCCCACCAATTGCATCGACAACTCCCAGACACGTTTTGCCGTGACTGGATCTGTCGCCCTATCGGATAACTCCTGTCTGAACCTTTCGCGGTTCTTCTTCTGGCGGTTGCCCCAGCTCCAGTGCACACCTGAGGACGCGAACTTTGAATCAGTCACAACCTGTGCGACCCGTTGACCTGCAAGATCCTGACTCACATAGCCACCGGTGATAAACCTCTGAAACCAGGGGAAGAGGATCTGAAACAGTTTGGGAGTATGGCGAAATAATGGCGTATTGGCCACACAACCTGGGTAGAGGGATGTGAACAGTATTCCTGTGTCTTCATGCAGGCGTCGATGCAGCTCCTGGGTGGTGATCATGTTGCAGAGCTTGCTGTCTTTATAGGCCTTTCCAGGCTTGAATCGCTTGCCACTGGCCATGCTGATCGGAGCATGGAAGCCCAATTCAAAGCCTGAAAGATCACCCAGATCAGCCGGTGCCGGGATCGGAATCTTGCCGCCAAGTTCCTTATTATTGGCTGTGACTGTCCCGAGAATCACCACCCGGGTAGAGGAGAGGCTGGAACATCGAGCGGCTTGAAAAACCTTTGCTTTGCCGAGATTCTCAAGCAAAAGTTGAATGAGCAGAAAATGGCCAAAGTGATTGGTCGCCATCGAAAACTCATACCCCTGAGCTGAGCGTCTTGGCTTCCTCAACCTGGGCTGATAAACCGCAGCGTTGCAAACCAGAGCATCCAGGGGTTGTGAAAGCGAATCCTTGAGTGTCTCAACCCCATCACGAACGCTCTCGAGATCACTGAGATCCATCCTCAGATGGGTGAGCTGGCTTGAGGGCAGGCCGAGCCTTTCAGCGGCAGCCACTGCCCGCAATGGATGCCGGTTCGCAGTTATCACACGCCAGCCTCGATAGACGAGGGCCTTGCAGGCATACAAACCGACCCCGGACGTTGTGCCCGTGATCAAGACGGTACCTGGAGAAGCTTGAGACAAAGCCATCGACGCAGCCAGGGGAGCAGGTTGGTGTGCAGTTGAAACTAGGTTTGAAGAACGGCCCGCTCACTCCATTGCGACGGGAGCTTCAGCGCCAGATCACCCTCATTCGATTGGGTGCGATCCACTGATCCTGTTCATCCATCAAGCGTTGATCACCGCCGAGGCTGAACAATCGATCAAAGCGCCGCCTGATTGTTCCAAGCTTGGAGGATTCAACCTCCACCACAGCCGCAATTTCACTATGACGATCAAGGCGCTCCTGATAGGCCAGTGAGAGCTTGACAAGGCTCACTCCACCCAAGGCGATCAGCCCCAGCTTCATGGAAAGTGCAAGAAGGCTGTACCTCAACTCACGTCGCTCGGTCTGACGCTGCAGAGACGCTGCCAGGCTGGCGGCATCTAGCCCTGATGAGGCCCCTGTTGAAGACAGCGATGGGGGGAGGTCAGCAGATTGCTGTCGGGAGGAGGCCCGCCCGGAAACCCTTCGTTGCTGCCTGGATCTGGACTGAACCAGGGTTGACGCCAAGACTCTTGATCAGATTCCCGCTTTTAACGCAGCCTTGCCCCCCTGCAAAGGGGGGCCTGAATCGCTTTTTAAAAAGCGTTGGAAACAGATCAGGCTTTAAACAGGCTGACACTGAGCCTCAGCGCCAAGACACCTGCATGGGCAGCAACCACAAGCGAGATGCATATTTCAGCCAGGGTCAGAGTGCTGTCCATGGAACAAACCGCAAAAACATGCTCATTCTCCTTGTTAATGAGCACCTGACGCCATCATTTGCAAAAGCCTGTCACACCTGTCCATGGCCTCGGATTCCTCAGCGACCCTCATCCAGGTGGATGCCGGAGCGATCCGCAGGCTGGATCTGAGCCCCCTCAGCACCCTGCAGAGCCAACCTTTGCTGCCGCTGTTGGCGGATCTCCCCTGTTATCAGCTGCAGTACGAGTGGCCCAGGGCTGAGGAGGATCCCAGGGAGTTGAGCGAATGTGCAGAGCCTCGTCTCTGGGCCCTGCGTGCCGATGGTCAACTCCCCTGGTTGCCCATGGTTCTTGATCGGAACGGCGGCAGCCTGATTCAGCACGTGGCGATGGTGGTGCCCCACGAATTCAACCGTCGCGATGGCCTTCGCTTTGAGCCTCAGGCCCTTGAGCTGTGGATCACCCATCGATTGATGCTGCTTGATTCCTTCAGTCTCAGACTTGGGCAACCGATGCGCGGCAACCTCACCCAGATGGCTGCGGCCCTTGGCTATGAACTCGATTCAGGCTTCTGGGATCTGTTGAATCCACGATCCAATACATAAAAAAACCATGCATAAAAAAGACCATGCATGAACAAAGCATGCATGAACCCACCACTGGCCTGAGCCGCTTCAGCAGAGCCGCCGCCGCTCCCTAGCCACCGCCTGGGACAAGCATCAGCAGAGCAGAACCAGAGCACCGCAACCTCCATGCCGCCCCCTGAAGCCCTGACAACCGCTGCGAAAGCTCACGGCCGCTGGCTCCCCAGCCAGGTGTTGAAAGGGCCAGAACAGATGGCCCTCGATGTGCTCCTGCTGGAAAACTCCCTCAACGCAGCACAACCCGTGCCCAGCCTGCGCTTCTACTCCTGGCAGGGGCCGTGGTTGTCGCTTGGATTCCACCAGCATTCAGTCCCGGAGCACTGGCAGGCCCTGGCAGAAGCTGGCCATCTGCAAATGGTGCGTCGCCCCAGCGGCGGCGGCGCCGTGCTGCATGGCAGTGGGCTGACCTATGCCCTGGTGTGGCCAGAGCCGCCCCGAAAGCGGCATCAGGCCTATGAACAGACCTGTCGTTGGCTGATGCACGGTTTTGAAGAGCTGGGGCTGCCCCTGGGATTCGGTCAGCAGCCTTGCCGCTCGATTGCAGACAACTGCTTCGCCGCCTCGAGCGTTGCCGACCTGGTTGATCTCCATGGGCAGAAACGGATCGGCAGTGCCCAGCTATGGCGCAGAGGCCAGCTTCTCCAGCATGGAGAGATTCTTCTGGATCCACCGCAGCATCTCTGGCGGCAGGTGTTCGGGAGCCAGGCCCCCCGACCGGCACCTGCTGAAATACCGCGTCAAGGGCTTGCCATGCATCTGAGGGCTGCCATGGAGAAGACCTTGCCAGAGCTGAACTGGCAGGAGCAGGAGCTCAGCCCTGCGGAATTGCAGCGGGTCAAGGCCCTGTCGATTCACTATTGCCTGGGTTCTGAATCTTCAGGCAGCTCCACGAGCCCCGAGGCAAGCATGGATTCCGCGACCTGAGGCAGTGGCAGACCGAGGGGATAGGTGTTCTGCTGGCGGGCGGCCTCGAGAAGAGGAGGGGGGAGCCTCAGCCCAAGTCGGCTGAGAACAGCTTCAGAGAGTTCGATGCGATCAAGTGTTCCGCAGGGCAAGCCGGCAAGATTCAAGACCAGCAGCCGCCCTTCCTCGGACTGTTCAATGGCATTGACGGCCTGCCAGAGAGGGGCCTTCTCTGAAATCGAGGGCAGATCCTCAAGGGGCTTGAGATGGTCTCCGACAGATTGACTGTCCCATTGCTGAACGGGCAGCTCCTTGAGCGGGGCATCGGTGACGTAGCCAACCCAGCGACCGGAGCGGCAGACCAGCACCCACTCAGGCAGACGCTTGTCATCACCCTTTGCCAGGCGCAGTTGGCTCAGCCTGCGCAGAGACTGGTCATCCTCCAGCACACGAAATCGCCGACCACTCGCATCGCCGACGCGGCCTGCCTGCAACGCCTGCTGAAGGGCCAGCATCTGGTTCTGGGATCGGGACGCACCGAGGCCGAACCAGCCCAGCATCACCAGCCAAAGGGCATCAATCGACTGGGTGCGCAAGAACAGATAACCACCCAGCACCATGGCCAGCAGGGAGAGGAATCGTCCGCTTGCCGTGGCAACCTGCATCCCTTTTCGCGGACTCCCGGTCCACTTCCAGACAAGGGCCTTGAGGATCAGACCACCGTCCAGGGGCAACCCGGGAAGCAGGTTGAAAAGCGCCAACAGCAGATTGATCAGGCCAAGCTGTTGCAGCAGGTCGCCGAACAGTGGGTCCACATGGCTGGCGGCATGAACTCCCAACAGCAGGCATACCGCAAGGATCAGACTGACCAGAGGGCCTGCCGCCGCCACCCGAAGGGCCGCCATGGGTGTGGAACATTCCTTCTCCACCCGCGCCATGCCACCGAACATGAACAAGGTGATGCTGCGAACCTTGATTCCCTCTCGCAGGGCCACCAGTGAATGGCCGAGCTCATGGAGAAGAATCGAGACGGAAAGCAGCAGGGCCGTGATAAAGCCAAAGCCCAGGCTGGTGAGGGTGGAAGGCCCCGATCCATCTGAACTGGAAACAGAGGCGGAGAACCCCCAGGTCGCAATGATCAGGATCACGAACCAGCTGGGATGCACCTTTAAAGGGATCCCCCTGATCTTCATCAACTCCCAGCCATCGCCCACAGAGTGCCCTCCTTCGGACTGAACCACAGAGTCCTCATGCCACGATCCTAGAAAGCCCACACAACAACGGCCCCAAGGATGGGTTCCCTTTCATGCCCCGCAGTGAAGATCTGCGGACTCACCGATCCAGAACAGGCCCTAGCAATCGCGCAGATGGGCGTTGAGGCGATCGGGGTGATCGGGGTGGCCCACTCGCCCCGATATCTGGCTGATTCAAGGCGGAGTCTGCTGTTCAGCACACTTTCCGCCGCTGCCCCCGCCTTGAAAAGAGTCTGGGTGGTGGCGGATCCGAATGATGACCAGATCGCCTCGGCCCTGAATGCAGAAGGCTCACCGACGGTGATTCAGCTGCATGGACAGGAAGCACCAGAACGTTGCGGCCAATTGCGCCGCCGTTACCCCCAGACGGAATGGTGGAAAGCCCTGAGACTTCGCCATGCCGATGATCTGCAGCAGATCAAGGGCTTCAGCACTCAGGTCGACGCCCTGCTTCTCGATGCCTGGAGCCCTGAACAGCTCGGGGGCACAGGACAGCGACTCCCCCTCTCCTGGATCAACAGTCTTAGGTTCGATCTGCCCTGGTGGCTGGCCGGAGGCATTTCCTCCGAATGGATTCCTGAGGTTCTTCAACAGGTGAGCCCCTCAGGCCTTGATGCCTCGAGCCGCCTTGAGGTCTCCCCGGGCATCAAGGACCTGCAGAAAGTGAAAGCACTGGTCGAGGCCATTCGCCTTCAGCGCGAATAGGTTGACCAGGTTGCATTCAACAAACCGTTGATGGCTGTTGATCACCGCTCTGCAATCGCCAGGCTTCTGGTTGGCAGCTCAAGCTTGTTTCTACTGGCAGGCCTTGATTTGGGTGCCGCCCTCAGTCAAGGGATGCTGCCTGGATGCAGGTTGGAGAATGGCTCCCTTCAGTGCGTGCCAGGCCTGACCACGACGCCTGAGAACCAGATCCAGATCCTTGATGGCGAAATCCAGTCAGAGAAGCGCAGCGCAGCTGCGATAAAGCAGAACATCGCTGGGCTGAGACACTTCCTGCTTGCGGGGGAAGCAGAGCGGGGATCCCTGCTGAGAACACAATTGATGCTGGATGGTGATTCCATTGAAGAGGTTCACATCCACTGGTATCGAAGGCCTGCAGACAGCAGCCACTGGCAATTGATCAACAACGCAAGCGGCAGCCGTTATCGGATTGGAGCCGATGACAGCAATGCGTCTGTGATGGCTGTTGTTGTTGTCAAAACAAACGCCGGCAAGGTTTTGCGTAAAAACAGCAACATCATTGGACCCATCCAGTGAAACCGATCACAGCATGGTGGCCTATTTCACTGGGCAGAGAGGATCAGCTCCCCAACAATGATTCCTGCTGACGAACCAACTCAAAGAACTCTTGCTTGAGGCTTGAGTCATGACGGAACACACCCCTTACAACTGAATTAACCATGCTGCATTGAGGCTCTTTAACGCCTCGAAGTTTCATGCAGTAATGCTGTGCCTTAACAATAATCCCAACGCCTTGTGGCTCACATAGGTTCTCGATTTCATCGGCAAGAATCATCACAGCCTCTTCCTGAATATGGGGCCTTGAGAACACCCAATCAGCAACTCTCGCGAATTTTGACAGACCAATCACCCTCGAACCAGGCTTAATCCCAATCCAGCACTCACCCATAATCGGCACAAAATGATGGGAGCAGGCAGAGCGGACAGTAATCGGGCCAACGGTGTAAATCTCATCCAACTTCTTTACATTCGGGAAGCTTGTTATCTTCGGTTGTTTCATATATCTGCCCTTAAAAACCTCATGAAGGTACATTCGAGCCACCCGCTCAGCAGTGCCTTCGGTATTATGATCGTTGTCAATATCAATAACAAGAGTTGTCAGCAGATCTCTTACCCTGCCTGCCACCTCCACCTCAAGTTGCTCAAACTCACCGGGCTCAAGATGTTCAGAGACGTTGTCATTAGCGAGAAACGAGATCCCCTTTTCTCGCAGTCGATTGCGGATCTTCTCAGAAGTACTGATCACGACACTACCGTTGCTCTGGGCATCCGCCTTACCATGATCAAAGACATTTGTTGATGCAGGAATAGTTGAAGTCATGAAAGGGCTTGTTCAGAAGGCGCCAGTCGCTGGCATCAGGGTTAGGTCTTCAATCACCTGGGAGGGAGGTTGCTGAGCAAGGTGAAGAAGGGCTGTCGCTGCCTGCTCGACGGGAAGCATGGCATGGCGATCGAAGTCACTGTGCACGGTCTCTGTATCCCAGAGAGGTGAATTGACAGCACCAAGCGTGAGCGTACAGGCCCGGATCCTGTGCTCACGCTCCTCCTCAGCCAGACAGCGTGTAAATGTAGCCAAAGCTGCCTTTGTAGTGCAGTATCCCCCCCATTGAGGGAAGGCATTGCGAGCAGCATGGCTGTTCACATTGATCACCAGGCCACCCCGTGCACGCATCATTGGCACAACTGTGGAACACACCTGAAAAATGCTGGTGAGATTCAACTGAAGCAACCACTGCCAATCCTTCAGGGACATGGAAAGAAGATCACCAGTCCATGCAGCTCCCGCATTATTGATCAGGACATCGGGAACAGATCCCCGAGAAATCAGATCCTCAAGTGCAGGAACAATGGCGGCAGAATCTGTCAGATCAATGGATTGATGCTGAACAGTTCCACCCATGGAAGCCAGCTCGGAAGACAACTCCTTTTGCCCCCCCTCAGTACGAGAGACAAGCAACAAGTCCCAGCCTTCCTGGGCAAAGGATCTTGCTGCTGCAAGCCCAATACCTCGTGAAGAGCCTGTGATCAGAACAGTTGGCAAAGATTGTGAGCAATCTTATATATGCTAGGCGGCGAGATCGGGTTCCGACGTGCTCTGCTCAACAACCCTACCCATCGCGCGGAATTTTCTGTAGCGGGATTCACGCAACTGTTCAACCGAAAGCGCAGCCAGGTCATCAAGGTGTCGCTCAATCCCCTGACGGAGAACATCACCTGCCTGGAGCGGTGCCCAATGATTCCCCCCTGAAGGTTCCGGCAGGACCTCATCAACCACACCAAGACTGAGAAGATCCGCAGCGGTGATTTTCAGCGCTGCGGCTGCCTCAGGAGATTTGGCCGCATCTCTCCATAGGATTGAGGCACAGGCCTCTGGACTGGCGACGGTATACACGCTGTGTTCAAACATCAGCAATCGATCCGCCACACCGATTCCAAGGGCACCTCCTGACCCCCCCTCGCCGATCACGGTGGCGATCACCGGAACTCTCAAGCGGAACATCTCGCGCAGATTCACAGCAATTGCCTCCCCTTGGCCCTGTTCCTCAGCCAGAAGACCTGCATAGGCACCTGGGGTATCGATGAAGGAAAGCACCGGCAATCTGAACCGATCGGCGTGCTCCATCAGTCGCAGTGCCTTTCGATAGCCACCAGGGGTGGCCATCCCAAAATTCCTGGCCACATTCTCCTTGGTGTCGCGGCCTTTCTGATGGCCGAGCAGCACAACGGCCCGCTCACCAATGCGTCCGATCCCCCCCACAAGCGCCTGATCGTCACTGCCACGGCGATCGCCATGCAGCTCGATCCAGTCATCACAGAACATCTGGATGAAATCCAGGGTGCTTGGACGATGGGGGTGGCGGGCCACCTGAATTTTCTGCGCTGGTGACAGGGCCTGAAAGATCTCCTCCCGGCGCCGCGCTGCCAGGGTCTCCAGCTGCAGCAGCTGCTGGCTCACATCAACTTCAGAATCCCGAGCCAATTGGCGGATCTGCTCGATCTGCTGCTCAAGCTCCACAAGGGGCTTCTCAAAGTCAAGCTGAGGGCGTCGAACCATGGCAACAGAGGATGCGGAGGACGAATTCAGGCAGCAGCGACCTGAAGCTGGGGGGAAAGATTGAGGATGGAAAACCCATGCAGAACAGAGGCTTTACCAATGAAATCCATATTTTCCAGGGTGATGTTGTTGCGCCCCCAACTGAAGTTGGTATGGCAATTCTCAAATTCAAGCAACATCGCTTCAGCGAAACAGGCAAACATCTGACGCTTGGGCTTTTCCATCTCGGCCATTTCCATCATGCTCCAACCGATATCACTGCAAAACTCAACGATTCCACCCTTGAGCACATGTACCTCTGATCCAGCGACCTTGACATCAAGATTCTTCGGATAACCCCCATCAATCATCAGACAGGGTTTGCGCAGGATGGACGGATTGATCTCAAGGGTGCTGGGCATGCTGGCAACCCAGACCACCACATCCGCTTCCGGGAGTGCTTCCTCCAGGCTGAGGATGCGCCCTCCCCCCAAGTCCTTCTGAAGATCAAGCAGTGGCTGCTGCTGCCGGGCCACCAGCAGCAGTTCCCTGACCCCCGTTCGCTGGGACAACCAACGGCAAACAGCACTGCCGATATCACCGGTGGCACCAACAACAGCAACCCTGGCTCGGCTCAGGTCAATGCCCAGTGAAGGAGCATTTTTTTCAACCTGACGACAGATCACCCAGGCCGTGTGGGTGTTGCCGGTGGTGAAACGCTCCCAATCCAGGGTGGTGCTGCGCACCCGCTGCTGTTGGCGCAGTTTTTCATTTTCGAAGATGATCGAGGTGAAGCCCCCGAGGGCCGTGATATTCAGGCCTTTTTTCTGGGCAAGCTCCATGGCGTTCATGACCTTGCGTCGGGCCGTCTTGAATCGCTTGAGCATTTCAGGCACAAAGCAGGAATCGATATAGGCACCTTCGATCGCTTTTCCAGTTTTACTGGTGAGCTCAAGGTGCTCCACCAACTGGGGTGGAGCACTGCACCACATTTCAAGATCACCCACGGCAAATTCATCAAAGCCCAGCTCCTTGGCTTTTCGCTGGGCGTCCTGGAGGTGAGGGGAGTGTCCGATCAGACCAAACATTTCCTGTAGACGTACGAATTTCGGTGAGCTGTTGGAGCAGCTGCAATGGATCTCAAGTCATCAATGATCACATGGAAGCTTCCTGCGCAACCAAAACAAAGCCCACAGCTGAATTCAACCATCAGACCCGCCTGGACAGCACCGCCTCTAAGTCAGCCCACCAGAGCGGCGGCGGCCATCTTGGCGATTTCCCGGCTGGTGAAGCCCACTTCAGTCAGTGCATCCTGGTAGGCGACAAGGAAATCCTCGATGAGATCCTCCTTCCCCATCTGCAGAACAGCGGCATCTCCAGCGACCTGATCGAGCATCTTGCGGATCAGAGGCAGATTCTCACGGTTGGCCTGAATCAACTCCTCACGGCATGACTCAAGATTGGCCTTCAGCCACACCTCACTGTAATTAAGGTGGAGGTACTCATCCTTGACCACGCCCTCAGTGATCTTGCGGGCAAAGGGATCGGAGACGGGAATGTAGATGTGATAAGCCGCTATGGCGAAGGATTCAATCAACAGTCCTTGAATCAGAAGACAGGTGGGGATCAAGCCTGCATCTGAGGCTTTCTGAAAGTTGTCGTGCAGAGGACCGAAGAAACTCTTGGCAAATTCCATGTCAGGGGTGACCCCCAGGTTCCTGCCGCATGACATGAAGCCCTTGGCGTGCTTGCTCTCCATCCGCGCCAAGCGCTTCAGCTCATCCTCAGCTTCAGGAATCAGGGAACCAATCGAGACATAATTGTCGTGGGCTTCATGCTCACCCTCAATCACAATGGCGTTGATCCTGCTGTAGGCGTCCTTGTAAGCCGCTGCGGTGAAATCAGGCAAGGCTTGCGTGGATCCATCCTGGCTGTCGAGGACACCTACCTCAGGGGTTTCGAGGACTGGCATGGATCTCTGTTTGTATAGGCAATGCCAATGACTGTAACCAGCTCTTAAGCGATCGGGCACATAGCACCTGATCAGATTTTCAGCCGGCTGGGCAGATTTTCAGCCCAGCAATGACTTGACAGGAGGCCATTCACTCGCCATCAGGCTTTTTAATAGTGCAACCCAATGGTCAGTCAGTGCCTGCTGAAGTGCTTGCCCCAAGGCTTGCGAAGCGCCGCTGCAATCGCCGATCACGCCGTTCTCACTGAGATCTTCCGACAGCCAGGCACAGGGAGCATGTCCCTCAAGACTCCAACCCTGGGGAGGGGTGGCCTTGCTGAGCGCAGTGGCGTGATCACCATCAACAGGACGCTCATCCCCGACCAGCTCAGGCGCAAGATCGAGCATCAGACTGGTTTCGGCAAGGCTGGCATGCAAGCCAAAATTAAGCTCATCAGCCGGAATCAGGTCCCGGATTGCATCCACTCCGCTCCAGAGGAAACAGGGCAGAACAGCCATCGATGGAGATTGGGCCCGCAACTGCCGTGCCGCCACCTGCAGCAGGCCGATCTGCCCTCCATGGGCATTGAACAGCAGCAAACGCTGCACTCCCATGCCGGCAAGCTGCTGACCAACCTCTGCAACCAACTGGATCAAAAGGCCTGCAGACAGAGAGATGGTTCCCGGAAAAGCCCGATGTTCCGGAGAAAAGCCCATCGACTGAGCGGGCAGCATCCAGATGGGATCGTCTGGTGGCAAGCGCTCAAGGACCCTGGCGCTGATCACCTCAGCGAACAAGGCATCCGTACACAGAGGCAGATGGGGACCATGCTGCTCACAGGCCCCAAAGGGCCAGATCAGGGTTGAACCCTTTTGCAGAGCGGCTTCTGACGCCTTCGACCAGCTGAGATTGTCAAATCGGCGGGCATCAGCGGACATCAGCGACGATTTGGCTACATAACCCCACATTGCCTGTCAGACTGGTCCACCGACGATCTGAAGGGCCCATGGCCGAAACCAGCAGCCAGCAGCCCAATCAACCCAAGCCTCCAAGCCCCGCCGCTGAACCGCCTCGCCAACCCCTGCAGGTGATGCATATCAGCAGGCGTGACGAACAGGAGCGCCTGCGTCGAGAAGCCGATGAAGCCAGAAAAGAAGCCCTGGCAGCAGCGGAAAAGGCTCAAAGACTTGAAGCCGCGGCCAATCAGGCCTATGGCGAGGCATTCAAACCGAGCCCCAATTCAGCTCATCGTGCCACGAGCCAGAACGACTCGGACGAAGAACGCTTCGGCCTTGACGAGCTTCAGGGGATGACGATGGCTGATCTGCTGGCTGGGGCTGGGGAGCAATCCCGCCCCAGCGGCCCTTCAGCGCAAACGGCAGCTGCAAAGCAACAGACCAGCAGCACCCACAGCGTTGATGACTTCGATTTCGATGAAGACGCCTTCCTGGCCGCCCTGGATGAGAACGCACCGGTTGGCACCACTGGGGAGGTGGTGAATGGCAAGGTGATCGCCCTTGAAAGCGATGGGGTTTATGTGGATATCGGTGGTAAGGCGCCTGGCTTCATGCCCAAGAGCGAATGTGGGCTGGGAGTGATCACCAATCTCAGAGAACGTTTCCCCAAGGGACTGGAGATTGAGGTGCTCGTCACCCGGGAACAGAACGCCGATGGGATGGTCACCATCAGTTGCCGAGCCCTGGCTCTGCGCAAGAGCTGGGACAAGGTGAAAGCCCTGGAGAAGGAGGGCAAGGTGGCTCAGGTGAAAGTCAATGGCTTCAATCGTGGTGGTGTGACCTGTGATCTTGAGGGTCTGCGCGGCTTCATCCCTCGCTCTCAGCTCCAGGAGGGTGAGAACCATGAGGCCTTGGTTGGCAAAACCCTTGGCGTGGCCTTTCTTGAGGTCAACCCTGAAACCCGCAAACTTGTGCTCTCAGAGAAACGTGCGGCCACAGCGGCGCGCTTCTCAGAGCTTGAGGTCGGTCAACTGGTGGAAGGTCAGGTGGTGGCGGTGAAGCCCTATGGCTTCTTCATTGATCTTGGCGGCGTCAGTGGCCTGCTCCATCAATCCATGCTGACGGGCGGCAGTTTGAGATCACTTCGTGAAGTCTTTGACCAGGGGGAGCGAGTCAAAGCTCTGATCACCGATCTTGATCCAGGCCGTGGCCGTATCGCCCTCAACACTGCCCTGCTCGAAGGTCAACCTGGTGAGTTGCTGGTCGAGAAGGAAAAAGTGATGGCAGAAGCGACGGATCGCGCCAACAAAGCGCGCATGCTGATCAGACAGAAGGAACAGACCAGCGGATGATTCCAAGGCTTCAAAGGGAGACGCCCCCTTCGACCCTCAACGCGGAGACTTTCATCCATCATGTCCATGAAGAGCAAGCCGAGCAGCCCTCAACAGCGGACTGACAAGCGTCTTCAGGCTGACTGGGAACTCGATTTCTATTCGCGGCCGGTTCTCGAACCAGATGGCAAGAAGCGCTGGGAATTGCTGATCTGCAACGCCATGGACAGCCAGGGGGAAGAACCTTTCCGCTGGGAAAAACGCTGTCCTGCTGAAGAAGTGAATTCCCTGTGGCTGGCCGCATCACTCAGAGAAGCCTTGGAGGCCGCTGAGGCCGAGGGATGGGCCGCACCAAAGAAGATCCGCTGCTGGCGTAGCTCCATGGGCACGATGGTGCAACGTGCCGCAGCCGAACTCGACCTCGACGTGATCGCCAGTCGCCGCACCTACGCCCTCCTGGACTGGCTGATCGAAAGGAATCGCGATCTCTATCCCAAGCAGAAGGGCTATTTGGCGGGGCCCCTCGCTCCGACCCCAGACCCTATTCCCACCCCTCCGGTCCCCCTCCCGGACGCTGTGCAGGGGGATGCCTGGAGCTGGGCATCACTGCCCATCGGGCTGCTGCGGGATGCAAAGGACTGGCCGATGGGGTTCAGCGGATTGCTGCCTGTACCAGAAGCTCCCGACGACACCATCCCGGTGCCTGGCCTGAGATTGTTCAGTCGCAAACGAGCACTTGCCCTGGCCGGTTGGCTCGGAGGTCTTGAACCGGTTCGGATGCTGGTGGAAAACAACCAATTGCTGCTGGAGGCAGGTCAGGACGATCGCTGGCTAGTCACCGAAATGGATGCAGACACCACCAATGCAGCCCAGGAAGCCCTGATCAGAGCCCGTGAGGATGGACGCGGTTTGCAATTCATCTCCGTGCAAGCCACACCGGATGATCAGCGTTTCGAAGGGTTCTGGATGCTGCGGGACCTGCCAGAACCTTGAGCAAGCCAGATCAAGGCAGACCATCAACGCCCCCTGATGATCCCCTCGCTGTTCCCGACACGCTGTTCAACAGACTGGACGGATGGACTTGGCTCGGCTGCTACGGCGGCTATTACCTTCAGGCCGATCCGCTGCATCTTGCCGGCTTTGAACATGGCTTCTTCACCCGGCGCTGGCAGGGACGTCAACCGGATGAACTGGCCTGCTATCTGAGTGCCGGTACCAGCATCCATCGCCCCCAGCAGGTGCATGGCAGTGAAATTCTCGAAGCCTCCCAGGCCGATGGCCCCCCATGGCCTGAAGCTGATGGCTTGGTGAGCAACCGGGGTGGGCAGAGCCTGTGGGTCTGTGGTGCGGACTGCACACCGGTGCTGATCGCTGATCCGGGAACCGGTCATGCAGCGGCCTGCCATGCCGGCTGGCGCGGGCTGGCAGCGGGCATCCTGCCGAAGGCGGTTGAAAAACTCGAAGCACTCGGCGCCGATCGCAACAAGCTGCTGATTGCCCTGGGACCTGCGGTGAGCGGCAGCAATTATCAGGTGGGGATTGAAGTGGCGGAAGCTGTGGCCAGAAGCCTGCACGTTGATGATTCCAAGGCTGAAATCTCTTCAGCAGAACTGCACGATCGGCTCTGCGCACTTCAATCAGCCGGAGCTCTGAGCAAGAGTCCAACGCCCCAGACTTCAACACAGCCAGGATCATCGCAACCAGGTTCATCGCAGCCAGGTTCATCGCAGCCAAAACTGCAGCTCGACATCCGCCTGGCCGCCAAGGAACAGATGCTCAGGCTCGGAATCGATCAGACGCAGATCAGCTGCTGTCCGCTGTGCACAGTGGCGGAACCAACGCTGTTTCACTCCTGGCGGCGGGATCAGGTCAAGGCGGTGCAGTGGAGCGGCATCGTCGCTCAGGCCGATGAGGAGCCAGCAACAAGCTGACCTGCAAGTGCCTCAGCAGCTCTGATGCCATCGATGGCCGCCGACAGGATGCCTCCGGCATAACCCGCCCCCTCCCCTGCAGGGAAAAGACCGGCGACGTTGCTGGATTCCAGCTGATCATCCCTGGGAAGGCGCACCGGTGATGAGGTGCGGGTCTCCACCGCGGTAAGCACCGCATCCGGATGGTCATAACCGGGCAGCCGTCGGGCGAACACCGGCAGGGCTTCATGCAAGGCCTCAATCAATGCTGCCGGAAGCGACTGGTTGAGATCAGCCGGAGTCACGCCTGGGCGATAGGACGCCGATACCGAGCCAAGGCAGGTTGAGGGGCGTCGAGCCAGAAAATCCTCCAGGCGCTGAGCCGGTGCTCGATAATCCCCCCCTCCCAATTGGAAAGCCCTGCGTTCAAGGTGTCGCTGCAGGGCCACCCCGGCCAGAGGATCGTCCGCCGATTGCCCATAACCCTTGAGGTCTGCCGGCAGAAGATTCACCACCAGGCCACTGTTGGCATTGCGCTCATTACGCGTGTGCTGACTCATGCCATTGGTCACCACCATCTCAAGTTCGGAGGTGGCCCCCACCACCAGGCCTCCGGGGCACATGCAGAAGCTGTAGACACAGCGCCCGTTGCTGGCGTGATGAACCAGCTTGTATTCAGCCGGACCAAGCTGCGGATGCCCTGCCATCGTCCCCCAGCGGGCTCGATCGATCAGGGTCTGGGGGTGTTCGATCCGAAAACCAATGGAGAAAGGTTTGGCTTCTAGGGCCACACCAAGCCTTTGAAGCATGAAAAAGCTGTCTCGCGCTGAATGGCCAGGAGCAAGCACCAGATAGCGGCAATTCAGCTCCGTTCCATCCGCAAGCCTGATTCCTTTCAACTGGAGAGGCTTGGCCGTTGAGGAAGGCTCCTGGCGGCGACCTTCAAGCAGCAACTCGTCCATCCGGCAATCAAAACGGATCTCGCCCCCGAGCGCCTCGATCCTGGCCCTTAACCCCCGCACCACAGTGGCCAGCCGGAAGGTTCCGATGTGGGGCCGGTGGGCCGTCAGGATCTCCTGATTGGCACCGCTGGCCACAAGCTCTTCAAGGACCTTGCGCCCGTAATGCTCAGGATCACTGACCTGGCTGTAAAGCTTGCCATCTGAAAAGGTGCCTGCTCCCCCCTCTCCAAACTGCACATTCGACTCAGGCGCAAAAGCACGGCGCCCCTTCCAGAATCCAAAGGTCTGCAGGGCACGCAATTTCACTTGCTGGCCCCGCTCGATCAGAAGTGGCCGAAAGCCCATCTGGGCAAGCAGCAGCGCCGCGAAATAGCCACATGGTCCGGCGCCAACAACAACCGGCCGTTGCTGGGCTGAAAGCGGAAACCCCACGGGTGCATGGGCAACTGGCTTGTAACTCCTGTCAGCAGCCTTGCGAACCTTGGCCTTGCCGCCATGGCGTCTCAACACCTCCGCCTCAGCGCGCACCTCCACATCGACGCTGTAGATCAGCAGGATTCGATCCTGTCGACGGGCATCGACACTCCGCTTGATCAAATGGTGACTGATCAACTGGTCAGGCGGAATCCTGAGTCGTCGCAGAATCGCCTCTTCAAGAGCCTCGGGGGAGTGATCGAGGGGGAGCTTGAGCTCAGTGATCCTCAACACGGATGGGCCTCAACAGGGATGCGCCTCACCCCTGCCCACCGCAAGCAACGTCCTGATCCCTCTCCACAACAGCAGACCATGTTCATCAGCTGATCAGGATGCAGACAACAGCCGCACCTCAGCTTCCCCTGAAGGAGCCTGTCCGGAACGCAGGACAAAATCACTGGCGGCAGCCTCAGGCCTTACGGACTCCCCCTGTTTGCGCAAGCTGATGGCTGTGCAGATCGGCACCACCTCGGCGCCAGGGTCAAGCCAGCCGAGGGAATCAAGGCGTCCCTCCGAGGAAATCGGTGGCGGCGCGATCGTTGAAAGCGCCACTAGACGTGCCGTATCGAATCCAGCAGCTGCAACCAGATCCGGGGCCTTGCCCCAACGCTGCTCGAACATCGTTGCGAATCCCTGCCAACCGGAACCGTGGCTGGCCTTGTCAATGATCAGCTGCTGCCAGGGCTTTGGTTTGACGGTTCTCGCCTGCTGCTCAGGCACCAGCCAGACCCAGGCGGGACGACGCTTTGCACCACCCGGCCCACCCAGCTGGCCTGCAGCCATGGTTGTAGCAAGACGTCCCTTGGGATCAGCAGCAAGAACCATGGCAGAAGCCCCCGCATAGGCAAGGTCAGTCTGAAGCCGCTTCACAGCCAGATCGTTATCGGGATCAACACGCTGAATGGACTCCTGCTCAAAGCTCACAACCTTCCCTCCCAGCCGTTCAAAGGCCTCAACAAAAGGCTGCGGCGAAGCCGCCTCAAGGTCAGAGGAATCCTGCACAACCATGACGCGCCGCCAGCCCTGCTTGAAGGTGGCTTCGGCAATCGCCGTGAGCTCGTCATCGAAAGGAGCCACCAATGGCCAGAGGCGATCACGAGACTCCAGTGCTGCCAGCAGAGTCAACGACTCTCCCCGCTGATAGGGCAGCACGACTGTGAGGTTGCGGCGTTCCGCCAGATCGGAGAAGGCCCGCAGGTCTGCAGCGGGGGGAGCCACCACCAGCGATAGGCGCGTATCTGCAGCCAGAAGGCGATTCGGATTGACATCAGCAGACATCCCTCGCCATTGAATGGATGGCCATTCACCACCGCAATCCCTGACCGTGGCTTCCCCGACCTGGAAACCTTTCAGGAATGATGCACTGCCGGCAGCATCAAGCCCCGGACCCTGGCCCAGCAAAACAACAACAGAAGAGGCAATCAGTCCAGTCGCCGCAACGGCCTGACAACCCAGCAGACTCGCTGCCACCAGCAAACCGTTCTTCCATGAAGACTGTTGCATCGATCTGAGTCATTCAGCAGGAGAGACTCGCCCGATCAATCGAGATGGCAGCGTCCTTCTCTCATCTAGGGGCGAGGGGTCACTGGGTCCCATGATCAATGAAGTCCAGTCGCTGAACCTTAAGAGGAGGGATCAAACCTGTGCTGATTTGTCACAGGATCCTTCTCCTGGGACCAGGCATTCAGCAGGTCTGAGGGCAGAAGCAGCAGACCACCAGCGTGGCCAGAGCGATCCCTGAACAGATGGATCCTGAGCCGGTCAACACAACGCCGGTCAAGCCAACTCGGATTCACAGCTCAGCTGGGCCAGCCCCGCATCCACCAAGCCAACGCTCAGATCCTCACTGTCACCAATCGGGGCGACCCTTGCCAGGAGCACGCCATCAGTTGAGCCCTGAGGGCGCAGATTGACCCGCTTATGCCGAGGCAATGCAGACCGCAACCATTCAACGGCGGCCTGCTCATCAACAGGATCAACATCCAGGCATGCCAGTCGAACCGTATAGGTGCGGTTTCCATCTCCGATCAACAACAGGGAAGAACTGCGCACCTGAAGGATCTGAGCAGCTTCTGCCGGCATCGGCGCGAGCAACAGCAGAAAACTGCAAACAACAACTCCGATGAGCCGTCTGATCACAGTGGCACCCCGCAATCCGGACAGAAACGATGTTCATGGGCCGTGATCGAACCGCAGGAACCACAGCTTCGGGTCATCTCCATGGCCAGCTCAGGAGGGGCCGGCAGACCAACCATCTGAGCATTGCTCTTGCCTGGAGGAACCATCGGATAGCAATTCTCACCACGACGCACGTGCACATCGATGAGCATCGGACCCGGTGCAGCGAAGGCTCGTTCCAGTTCTGATCGCAGCGACGACCGATCTTTGATCAGAACACCATCAACCCCGAAGGAGCCTGCCAGGGCACTGAAATCTGGCATGCCGGATTTCATATCGGAGGCTGAATAACGCTCCTCGTAGAAGCTTTCCTGCCATTGGCGCACCATCCCTTGCCAATGATTGTTCACGATCACAACCTTCACGGGCAGGTTGTATTGGGCGAGGGTGCCAAGTTCCTGAATATTCATAAGGATGCTTGCATCGCCTGCGATACAAACCACCTGCTGATTGGGCAGGGCGACCTGCACCCCCATGGCGGCCGGCATGCCAAACCCCATGGTGCCAAGGCCCGCACTGCTGATCCACTGACGTGGGCCATTGCGTAGATATTGAGCAGCCCACATCTGATGCTGGCCGACATCCGTGGTGAAAAAGGCACCCGGAGCCAGATCCCTCACCGCCAGAAGCACCTCCTGGGGGTAGATCGGCCCCTCCTCGACGGGTGTCATCAGCGGGAAATGCTGCTTCCATGAATCGATCCTGGCCAGCCATGCCGCCGTTCTGGGCTCCTGGGGCCGTTGCATGCTGAGCTCAAGCAGCTGAGCGAAACCAATCCCGAGATCCCCAAGGATGGCCACCTCAGGGCAGCGATTTTTGCCGACCTCGGCTGGATCAATCTCAAACTGAATGACTTTGGCTCTCGGAGCAAAGGTATCGAGCTTGCCGGTGACGCGGTCATCAAAACGAGCACCCACAGCAATCAGCAGATCGCATTCGGTGACAGCAAAATTTGCATAGGCCGTGCCGTGCATGCCAAGCATGCCTAGGGCAAGGGGATGCTGTTCATCAAAGGCTCCCTTGCCCATCAGCGTCACCGTCACGGGGATTTGATGACGTTCAGCAATCGCCAGCAAGCTGTCATGAGCGCCAGCCGAAATGGCACCGCCGCCCACGTACAGGAGAGGGCGCTGTGCCTGCTCAATCATCGCCAACGCAGCTACAACATCAGCCCGCTCAGGGGTTGAGGGATGCTGGAAACCGGGCGGCACGATGCTGGCCGGCTGCACCGGCTGATAATCAAAGAACTCCTGCCCCACATCCTTGGGAATATCAATCAGCACCGGTCCAGGACGTCCTGACGCTGCAATAAAAAAGGCTTGAGCCACGACCGAGGCCAGCTCAGCCGGATCCCTGACCAGCCAGGAATGTTTCACGACCGGCAGCGTGATGCCGAAGATATCGGTCTCCTGAAAGGCATCCGTGCCGAGGAAAGGACGGGGCACCTGCCCGGTGATCACGACCAGCGGAACCGAGTCCATCTGAGCGGTGGCGATGCCCGTCACCAGATTGGTGGCCCCTGGGCCGGATGTTCCGAAACAGACGCCTACCTTGCCCGTTGCGCGGGCGTAGCCATCAGCCGCATGGGCTCCCCCCTGCTCATGGCGCACAAGAATGTGCCTGAGCCAACCTTCCTGCTCGGCTTTATGAACGGCGTCATAGATGGGCAGGATCGCGCCACCGGGGTATCCGAAGATGGTGTCAACGCCATGGCGGCGAAGGGAATCCATCAGGGCATCGGCGCCGCAGATCTGCTGAGGGCTTGAATCTGCTGCACCATCAAGGGCCGTGGTGGTGGTAGTGAGGGTCACGGCAGCTTGGAAGCATTCTCTGACCCTCAAGACTAAGGGCCGATTGCCCTGGCTTGTCCTCGAAGCCTCCCCATGGCCTGCAGGATCCGCAGCGGCGCGGCGCTTATTGACAGGCGTTGGCGTTCAGAGCAGGCCGAGTGCGTGAAGCGGCCCCTGACCACTGATCAACTCCAGCAGAAAAGCGGATAAACCGATCATGGCCAAGCGTCCGTTCCAGACCTCTGAACTGTTGTTCCAGCCCCACTCCCATTTCTCCTGGGGATAGAGCTTCACCTTGGTGGGCAGCTCTGCCGCCTCGTCAAGCTTGATTTCCGGCCCGTTCAGACTTGTGGTAACCAGATCCGCCAGGCCTTGAATAAACGGGGGATAGGTATCAAGAGCACGGACCCGTCGGAAATTCACCACCCCGGCCTCAGTGGCAAGCTCGCGGTACTCAATATCGATCTCCTCCAGGGTTTCGATGTGTTCACTGACAAAGCTGATCGGCACCACCACAAGATCCCTGGTCTGCTGCTTGCCAAGTTCTTCAAGGGATTCCTCCGTGTAGGGCTTCAGCCATTCCACCGGCCCCACCCGACTCTGATAGGCAAGGGTATGGGGATTGCCATGGCCAAGCAGCTTGGCCAGTTCCGCCATGATCAGGGCTGAACAGGCTTCAATCTCCGTCTGATAAGGATCTCCGGCTTCCTCGACATAACTCTTCGGTACGCCGTGGGCACTGAAGAACACATGGGCTTCATGGGGAACATCGCTGGAGCGAACCTGTTCAGCGATCAGTTCGGCCATGGCGCGCACATAACCGGGATGGTCGTACCAGCTGCGAATGCAACGGATCGGCAGCTGCTGGAAACCCGGGTCAGCCTGTCGCAACCTCTGCAATTCCCTGAAACTGGAACCGCTGGTACTGATTGAAAAATGCGGATAAAGCGGGAGTACCACCACCTCCTCAATGCCATCGGCCTTGAGATCGGCCACGGCCGACTCCGTGAACGGATGCCAGTAACGCATCGCAACGTAGGTGGTGGCATCAACGCCTTGCTTGCGCAACTGGCTCTGAAGCTCACGGGCCTGCTGATCAGTGATTCGCCTCAAGGGAGATCCGCCGCCGATGGATCGGTAGGCCTCCTGGGATTTATTGCTGCGCAGGGTGCTGATCATCCAGGCCAGCGGTTTCTGGAGTGCCGGTGTCGGCAGACGAATGATCTCCGGATCTGAAAAGAGGTTGTAGAGAAACGGACCAACATCCTGAATCCTCTCAGGACCTCCCAGATTCAGTAAGAGAACACCTACCCGAGCCATAGCAAGGAGATGGTTAACAAGCGGGCTTGAGCGTAAACCCCATCAACGCGATCTTGACGACATCAGCTTGTGACAATGGATCTTTCCAGCGATCTGATCAGCAGGAATCAATCCCTGGCCAACAGCGGCATTGCCCTGCGCATTGAACAGCGCGGACAACGGCTCAACCTCAGGGGCCCGCTGCCCCCTCGCAGCGGCAGCGGGCGAGCAACAAGCCAACGTCTCAGCCTTGGCCTGCCAGCTGATCAGGAGGGAATGATCGAGGCCGAACGCATGATTCAGCTGGTCAATCATCAACTCCAGGTTGGCCGGTTCGACTGGGCTCAATGGCTGCAAACCCCTGGCTCTGAGAACGCCAAACAAGTGTCTGGGCAGCCCGCTGAGCTGATCAGCGCCTTCCAGGCCGCCTTCTTCGCCGATCCCCAGCGCCGCCGCTTCCCAGCCGGCAGCAGAACCACCTGGAGCTCCGCATATCTTCCCTATCTCAGGAGACTTGAGCAGATCGCTGCTGAGCAGCAGCGCGGTCTCGATGCCGGCCTGCTGCTGGACACCGTTGCCAGCTATGGAGATGGCAGCCGCAGCCGGCAGCAGTGCGCCACGGTCCTGGCTGCCCTGGCAAAGCATCTGGGGATTGAACTCCCGGAAGACTGGCGCGCCGAGGCTGCTGGCTATGGATTACATCAAGCGCGCTTCCGCCAGCTTCCCAGTGACAGCCAGATCCTGGACAACCTCATGCTGATCACGAATCCTGGCTGGCGACTCGCCTATGGACTGATGGCCACCTACGGGTTGCGCAACCATGAAGTGTTCTTCTGCGATCTCTCCGCCCTGGCGCCAGGAGGTGATCGGGTGTTGCGTGTGCTGCCGACGACGAAAACCGGCGAGCATCAGGTCTGGCCCTTCCAACCTGACTGGGTGGAGCACTTCGGACTTGAGAGGCTTGGTCAGACAACCGATTACCTCCCACAGGTCAAGACTGATCTGGGACAGACCACGCTTCAACAGGTGGGGAGGCGCGTTTCCGAACAGTTCCGCCGTTACAGGTTGCCGCTGACCCCCTATGACCTGCGCCATGCCTGGGCCGTTCGCACCATTCATATCGGCCTTCCCGACACAGTGGCCGCAAGGATGATGGGGCATTCGGTCGCCATTCACACCCGCACTTACCACCACTGGATCACCCGCCGGGACCAGCAACAGGCTGTGGATTCGGCCCTCGCCAGACAGGAGATCAGCAAACAGGAGATCAGCAAACAGACCCTTAGCCAACAGCCGGCCTGATGACCTCCCCCCTCAGGCGTTTTGCCTACCGGTATCGATGGTTCTACGACCTTGTCACATTGCTTTCATCCCTGAGTGTCGGCGGTGTGGAGCGCCTGCGCAGGCTCGGGCTCGAGAAGCTGCGGCATCAACTTCCCCCAGGTGCTGAAGTTCTCGATCTCTGCTGCGGCACAGGCGAGGCAGCAGCCCCCTGGCTTGAAGCGGGCTGCATCGTCAAAGGTCTTGACAGCTCCCCCCTGGCCCTGGCGATTGCCGCCCAGCGACACCCTCAACTTGAACTTGTTGAAGGACTGGCCGAGAACCCACCCCTTGCCCCAGGCAAGTTCATGGTGATTCAGATGAGCCTGGCCCTGCACGAATTCACCCCCTCGGAGCGGAGCCAGGTGCTTGAGAGCTGCAGGCGTTTGCTTCGTCCCGACGGTTGGCTTGTGCTGGTGGACCTGCATCCCGCCGGGATCTGGCTACGAATGCCCCAGCAGCTTTTCTGTGCTCTATTTGAGACGGCAACAGCCACGCAAATGCTTCAGGCCGATCTTCCCGCTCAGCTCAGGCAGCTTGGCTTTGCTCAGGTTGAGCAGGACCTTTTTGCTGGACAGGCCCTGCAACTGCTCACCGCCAGACGCACGATCTGATCTCCGCTGCCATGCCTTCACAGAACTCACCCCAAGGGGACCATCCACCTGAACTTGATCAGGTGGCGGCTGAACTGGGTATGGGGGGGCATCTTGCCCCTGAACAGGACCCCTCCGACTATCGCCGCCGCATGCAACGGCGAGCGGATGTGCAGCGAAGGCGACTGCAAGAGCGTCACCAGGAGAAAGGGCTGATCCTGGTCTTCACCGGCACAGGCAAAGGCAAGACAACTGCTGCCCTGGGCCTGGTTCTGCGCACCCTCGGCCATGGGGAGCGGGTTGCTGTGGTGCAGTTCATCAAGGGCAGCTGGGAGCCCGGTGAGGCAAGGGCGCTGAGGATCTTCGGCGATGCGCTCAACTGGCACGCCCTCGGAGAGGGCTTCACCTGGGAAACCCAGGATCGTGAGCGGGATCAGCAGTTGGTTGCGGCGGCCTGGGAACAATCGCTCCACTACCTGCGCAGCCCAGATCACAAGCTTGTTGTGCTTGATGAAATCAACGTGGCGATGAAGCTCGGCTATCTCTCAGCGGAACAGGTGCTGAAGGGGCTGGCTCTTCGACCTCCCCTGACCCACGTCGCCCTGACTGGGCGGGGAGCACCCAAAGCACTGATTGAGAGGGCGGATCTGGTCACGGAGATGACAGCCGTGCGCCATCCGTTCCGGGAGAAGGGCATCAAAGCTCAAGCAGGAATTGAATTCTGAGCCAGCCCGCCAAACCATTCACAAGCCAGAGCAGGCGGAATCCAGGGCTGAACCGCTGAGGCGAGCGATCACATCGCTTTGCTTGCAGCGTTGTTCACCGATCAGACCGATTCGGCGTCTGCATCCAGGCAACCCCATCGATCCATGACCAGCTGCCCCTTGCGCCCACAGGTGGAGCTGCAGGCAACTTGCTAACCTCAGCGAGATAACGGCAATCAATGGCCTACGCGCGAGTACTTCTAAAACTCAGCGGTGAAGCCCTGATGGGTTCTCAGGGTTACGGAATCGATCCAGCCATTGTTCAGGCCATCGCCAGTGATGTAGCTGATGTGGTGGCCAGTGGCACTCAACTGGCGATCGTTGTTGGTGGCGGCAACATCTTTCGTGGCCTCAAGGGTTCTGCCGCCGGCATGGACCGTGCCACAGCCGACTACGTCGGCATGCTGGCAACCGTGATGAATGCCATCACCCTTCAGGACGGACTCGAGCGCGCCGGTGTGCCGACCCGGGTACAGACCGCCATTGAGATGCAGGAGGTCGCCGAGCCCTATATCCGTCGCCGAGCCATGCGTCATCTTGAAAAAGGCCGGGTGGTGGTGTTCGGTGCCGGCTGCGGCAATCCCTTCTTCACAACGGATACAACAGCGGCTCTCCGGGCCGCTGAAATCAATGCGGATGTGGTGTTCAAGGCCACCAAGGTTGATGGTGTCTACGACAAAGACCCTCACAAACATGCTGATGCAGTGCACCTTGAGAAGCTCACGTTTCAGGATGTTCTGAGAGGTGAGCTTGCAGTGATGGACAGCACAGCAATCGCGCTATGTAAGGACAACAACATCCCGATTGTTGTTTTCAACCTCTTTGAACCTGGCAACATCATCAAAGCAGTTGCCGGGCACCCGGTCGGTTCACGTATCGGCGACATCAACTGATTCTCCCTGAGCCTGTTTCACTCCCCCGCCTCCGCCCCTCCGCAAGCCAATGTCAAGCAAGGAAATCGAAGCCAATATGCGCAAATCGGTGGAAGCCACCCAGCGCACCTTCAACACCATTCGCACCGGCCGGGCGAATCCCTCGCTGCTGGATCGCATCAGTGTTGAGTACTACGGCGCTGAAACACCTCTGAAGTCACTGGCGACGGTTTCAACCCCTGATTCCCAGACGATTGCCATTCAGCCCTTTGATCTTGGCTCCATTGCCTTGATTGAGAAAGCCATTGCCATGAGCGAGCTTGGCTTCACCCCTAACAACGACGGCAAGATCATTCGGATCAATGTGCCTCCACTCACCGAGGAACGCCGCAAAGAGTTCTGCAAGCTGGCAGGGAAATATGCCGAGGAAGGCAAGGTGGCACTGCGCAATATCCGGCGGGAAGCCATTGACAAGGTGAAGAAACAGGAAAAGGACGGAGACCTCTCCGAGGATCAGAGTCACGATCAACAGGACAGTGTTCAGAAGCTCACCGATAGGTTCATTACCGATATCGAGAAGCACCTCGCCGATAAGGAGGGGGACATCCTCAAGGTGTGACCAGCAGCGATGTCCTGATCATTGGAGCTGGAGCTGCTGGTTCAGCAGCGGCTTTCCATCTGGCGGCCAAAGGCCACCGTGTTGTTCTGCTGGAAGAGAGAGATCGCGCCCGCATCAAGCCCTGCGGCGGTGGCATGGCGGCATCGGTTCAGGGTTGGTTCCCGTTCGATCTGGGTCCTGCTGTTGACGAAGTGATCAAGCGGGTTGACTTCAGCTGGTGTCTTGACGACCCCGTAGTAGCCGAACTTCCAGGGTCAGCACCCTTCTGGATTGTGCGGCGTGAAAACTTTGATGCACTCCTGGCCGCAGAGGCTGTGAATGCAGGAGCTGAATTGCTCAGACCCTTCGCCGTCAGCAATGTTCAGAGGCATGGGGAGAACTGGCAGGTCACCGCTGAGGATGGGCGGCAACAGGAGGCCAGGGCAGTGATCGTGGCCAACGGCTCCAGATCAGCCCTTGCCAGGGAGCTGGGACTGGGCCCCTCCTCCCTCCATCACGCCGCAACAACATCCGTGCGCCTGACCGGACGGGGCAATCTCTCTGAAGGCATGGCGCGCTTTGAGTTCGGTCTGGTTCATCACGGTTTTGCCTGGGCTTTTCCCCTGGCAGGCGGCGTGAATGTGGGGGTGGGAACCTTCATCGGTCGCCATGCCGCAGACAGTGATGAGATTCTTGAACAGCTGTTGCCCAGCCTCGGATTTGAACCTGATGCCGGCGAACGCCAGCAGGCCTCTCTGAGGGTTTGGAACGGCCACTATCCCCTCCACGGCCCCGGGGTTGTGGCTGTGGGTGATGCAGCCTCTCTCTGCGATCCCTTTCTGGCGGAAGGGCTGAGGCCTGCTCTGATGAGTGGTTGTGAAGCAGCACGCAGCCTTGATCTCTGGTTGAGGGGAGAAACCCACGATCTCAGTGACTACACCACAAGCATGAGAACCCGCTGGGGGGAGTCCATGGCCTGGGGGCGAAGAATTGCCCAGGTGTTCTATCGCTTTCCGAAAGTGGGCTATCAACTGGGGATCAAACGACCAACAGCCCCTCAGCGCATTGCCCAGATCCTCTCAGGAGAGATGGGTTATGGAGACATTGCACAACGGGTGATCAAGCGACTGCTGCTGCAAAGGAACTGAGTGAACACTCAGTTCTGCATGTGCGAATGTGCATCGCTGCCAGCCTTTTGCCGGAAGGCCTGCGCGAACGCTCCCTAGCGGATTCGAGCCTGAGCCCACCCAATCGGGAAGGGGGCCTCCAGTTCAGTGCTCAACATTGCAATCTGCAGCCCTCTTGTGGTGGTCATCAACGGATTGCACTTGCAGGCAAGCCAGTTTCCCCTCGGCTAGGAAAGAACATCAAGGCTCAATGTCTTGGTGTTTTTCAGGATCACGACTCCCGGTCTTCTGCTGATCGGAAACAATGAAATCTCAAGCTTCAGATTTCCAGTCTTAGCTGGCTGGATGTTGAGAGCCTTTTGCCAATCCGCTGAGCAAGGCACCAGAAAAGGGTCATCAGCAACTTTAGAAAGCACCGGCGAAAGCATCAGCCTGTCACCTTCCTTGCTGTTGAAATCATCAATAATTTGTGGGCCATCCAGAAGGCCTTGCAGGCTGATGACAAAGACATCAGCACCAGGCCCCCCATGCATTCGATTAGCACCCCCATTGCCATCAAGTCGGTCGTTGCCTGCACCCCCTTGAAGGTGATCATCTCCAGCTTGACCTTTAAGGATGTCATCGCCTGCCAGACCCTGCAGCTTGCTGCCATGGGCAGATGCTGTGATCAGATCATTAGCGACTGTGCCGATGCCGTTGGCAGCTGCTGTGGAGATGACTGTTTGGTTAAGCGATGAGCTGATTGCTGATTGATTGGCTTCCAGTGTCAACTCCATGGCCCTGGCCAGCATTCTGTGGCCGGCTTCGGTTGGATGCAGTGAGTCGAAGTAGAGATAACCATCTTCAGATCGAATGCCTTGGCTTGCATGATGCTGCTTGGAGGTGATCGAGGTGTTGTAAAGCAATCCATCCTGTTGATCTAAACGTGCCTCTTCCTGTGCAGACTCTGTGGTATTTCTGATTCCATAATCACTGAAGTTGCCGAGTCTTCTGCCGAAGCGTTTCCAGTTGTACTCGTATTCATTATTGAACGGGATGATCGTTGCATAGGGGAACATTTTTGCAACAACTTTGGTCATCTCTTTAGTTTTAGAGTGCAGGGCAGAGGCAGTGCCAGCTTCGATTTGCTCTTGCCAGCTCTGGGGAAGATCTCTCAGATAGGGAAACACATAGCGCACCCCATCGACGTTGCCCATGATCGGTGCACCGCTGGATACCAAGACGGTTTTGGCATTGCTGTTGCGCAGCAATGCGATCAGATTGGCTTTGCTGTTGCGCAGAATCTGCTCAAATCCTGTGCTGAGATCCTGCTGTTGATAAACCGTGGCCAGGATGTCGTTACCTCCTCCCCAGATCACCGTGAGCTGCCCAGAGAGATCACGGCCATCGGCTTGCAAGAAATTGTTGATCTGCGAGCGAATACCCCGTTTGCCAACTGCATAAGGAGGTTTCAGCAGTTCAGCTGGAAATTGGCCAAGGGAGGCCATCACATCAAAGATGGTTTTTGTCCCCGTCAAGGCGCCACCGAGGGCATAGGAGGGATTGTGATTGTCTGCTTTGATGGGGCTTGGCAGGCCGCCAATGAAGCGATTGGTGATCTTTTGGCAATGCTCCACTGCTCTCCATTGACCCAGAGACTGGCGTAAGAGGGTCTGCCAGTTGTTGTTCGAATTGTTGAATGTTGTGCCGCTCCAGCCTGGTTGAACACTTGGATAAAGAACTTGTTTATACATGGCGGCAGATCTTGAGCCGAAGTCACTCATGCTGTCGCCAAAGACAGTGATTCCTTTTAGATTTTTTCGACCAGACTCTGCCCAGCTTGATATTTCGCCTGAGACAGGTGCAGGGCAGTCGAAGTGCATTGTGTCAAGCGCTGGTAGCGCATTCTATGACTCTTTTGCTGATCTCTTCCAAGCAGGGTGAACGTTTTGGAGTGCGCTAGGAAGCAGCCTGTTTCAAAACAGCAATCAAACCACCTTGATGGATTGTGCCATTCAATCCTCAGCCACCCTCGATTCCTTCCTTGCGGCTGTGGTGCCGATAAAGGTCGACAAGATCATCCTCGGATTGTGGCGTTCCCTTCGCTTCCAGAAGAGGCTCAGGAGTGACTCTGGGCACCAAGCTGATCTCATCAAGTCCCTCGACGATCTGAACATCAACCACAGAACAGCCTTTAGACAATTTAATCGTCTGCTGATACTCGGATGACTCGTAAAAGCTCCTGGCTGCTGCAAGATCATCAAACTCGACCAGAAGGGTGCGAGCATCCTTGGCATCCTTACTGCCCTTACGGAGATCAGGACTGTGCATCATCACCAGAATCCTGCCTCGGAACTTGGAGACAGCAGCAGGGACAACATTGGTCAAGGCACGAAAAAGCTTGTGATCACGGGCACGAATATTCGCAATCAGATAGCACTTGCCCATGCTGGTGATGATGCATTGCATTCAGCATGGCACAAATCGGGGTAGCAGTATTCATTCTTTATCAGTTGAATAAGAAATCAGCGTATCAACAAAAATTTCACCACAAGATTTCAGCTATTCTTGCCGAGTTTGATGTCTCTAAGGCGTGCATCAACAGAGGCAAGAAGTGCCACCGCAAACATGGGAGTTTCCTGAACAGCGAACAGGAATTTCTCACGATTCATCTCGATCAGACGGCAGGGTGTGATTGCCGTTGCCGTGCCAAGGCGTCTGTGGTCCTGCATCACAAGTGCACCAGCACCAAACACATGGCCAGCCTCGATATCTTCATGGCCTTGCTCTCCCGAATGACTCTTCCAGGTCAACCGCATCGTGCCTTCGAGGACGCCGAACATCGACGTTCCCATGTCTCCCGATCTGAACAGAACCTCGCCAGGGTTGAAGGTATGAACCTCTGCTTGCGTGGAGAGGGCTCTGATCGTGTCTAGGGCATTCACGTGTTCGCACCAAAGGAAAGAACCAGCAATGAGTCAGCGGAGAAGCAGCCGTGGGCATCGATGACCGCTGCTTCTCCTCCTTTGCCAAAGTCGCCAAGCCTGGCCGTCCTGGCGATTCGTTTAGGCCGTTGTCAACGCCAGCGCTGCCCCAAGGCCAGAGCGAACATCCTCCTGCAGCACCCGACCATCATGGTCAAGGTCAAGGGCATCAAAGACAGCATCACTGCCCAACCACTCTTCGCGGGTGATCGAGCCATCGCCATCAAGATCATTGAGCATGAAGATCTCCTGCACCGCATGGGTGAATGCCGCTCCACCCTCCAGAACCGCTAAACGGTGAGCGAGCTGAGCTTCAAGGGTTTCAATCGCCTTGCTGAAACCTTTAATGCCCTCTTCCAGCTTCTCTGAAGCCATTCGATCCTCAACCATCATCGCGGCGAATGATCCTTGATCAATGCTGATCTGAGCATCAGTTGAAGCGGGATTCTCACGGTTCAGCTTGCGCGCCAGAGGGGCCTCAGTGGCCCGCAACTGAGCAAGCAGCTTTGGAGAAATCGTCAGCAGATCACATCCGGCCAATTCAATGATCTCATCAACATTTCTGAAACTTGCACCCATCACTTCTGTTTTGTAGCCATAGGTCTTGAAATAGTTGAAGATCTTGGTCACAGAAATAACTCCAGGATCTTCTGGGCCTGGATATGATTCGCGGCCGGTGTCGGCTTTGTACCAATCGAGAATACGGCCCACAAAGGGGGAAACAAGCGTCACGCCTGCTTCAGCACAGGCAACGGCCTGGGCAAATCCGAAAAGCAGTGTCAGATTGCAATGAATCCCTTCCTTCTCAAGGGATTCAGCTGCCTTGATCCCCTCCCATGTAGAGGCAATTTTGATCAGGACATGATCATTCGTGATTCCAGCATCGTTATATAAACTGATCAATTTATGGGCTTTAGCAATGGTTGCCTCCGTGTCATAACTAAGTCGAGCATCCACTTCCGTTGAGACACGACCGGGAACAATCTTGAGAATTTCCTTGCCAAAAATAACGAAGATCTCATCACGAGCCTCTTGCACAACTTCTTCCACCGGAGCAGTGCTGCCAAGCAACTCACGGGAAGAACGAAGTGCCTCATCTATCAAATTCTGATATGCAGGTATCTGAGCCGCAGCAAGTATCAATGAAGGATTGGTTGTGGCGTCCCTTGGCGTGAACTTTCGAATCGCCTCAAGATCACCCGTATCAGCCACGACCACGGTCATGGTTGACAACTGCTCGAGAAGACTGGTCATAACAGATTTCAGCTCACTTGAGCTTGTAACCTAGCCGCGTTTTTTTGCCTGGCATCCCTGTTGTCAGGCTATCCCTCTAAAGCTTCGCCTTTCGCTGGCAAAACCTTGGTATCAGCATTGCTGGGTGGGATTTTTTCCAGCACTAACAGGCCGTCAATGATTTTTTTTGCTACTGGCACAGCCACTGTTGATCCATAAGCATGCGCCCCCTTCGGTTCATCCACCACAACCACAACCACGTAACGGGGGTCCTCAACAGGGAGATTGGCGACAAAACTGCAGATTTTGGCACCCGGTTGATACACGCCGTTCAAGGCCTTCTGGGCGGTACCCGTCTTGCCACCGATGCGATGGCCCGCTGTTCTGACACCCTTGCCACTGCCTTTCTCAACAACGGACTCCATCCAGCCCATGACCGTGTCCGTGACATCTTTACGCAGGATCTGATGTCCTCCGGCCGCAGCCCGTGGAGCAAGGGCGTCCCCTGCACGCAATCCCCTGGTGATATGGGGACTGACGAGACGTCCACCATTGGCAATCAATGCATGAAGCTGAGCCAGCTTCAAAGGGGTGAGTGAAAACCCCTGGCCGAAGGCTGCTGTCGCCGGCTCAATCGGCTGAGCGATGAATTGCTCGCGGTTTTTCAACTGCCCTGCAACGGCACCAGGTAGATCCGTATCAGGCCTGGTATCAAGACCAAGGCGAAACAGCCAATCCCAGTAAAGGGCTGGACTCAGTGATCGCATCGCCTGCACCATGCCGACGTTGCTTGACACCTGTAACACCGTCGCGAAATCAATGACACCATTGCCCTGACGATCATGATTTCGAATCGGCCATCCACCGATCTGAAGAGCACCGGTGTCATTGACCAGGCCATCCGGTTGAATCACACCCTCCTGCAGCGCCAAAGCAAGATTGATGGGTTTGAAGGTGGAGCCAGGTTCATAGAGATCCTGGACGGACCATTCACGGAAATAAGCCGGTGGGAACTTCCAGTAGGTGTTCGGGTCATAGGTGGGAGTGGAGGCCAGCACCAGCAGCTCACCATTGGTGACATCCATTACGATGGCGACGCCTTTCTGGGCTTTCCACTTGCGAACCTGCGCAGCCAATGCCCTGACGGAGAGTTCCTGCAGACGGGCATCAAGGGTCAGTTGCAGGCGCAGGTCATCCCCATAGAACACCCCGGGGGCAAGGTCATCCGGCAGAGGGGTGCCATCGGCACCGCGCCGCAGACTGCGTGCCTGTTCATGCCGCAGCAGATCTTGATTGCGACTCTGCTCCAGCCCCGCCTGGGGAACACGATCCTGATTGAGGAAGCCCACCACATTGGCGAACAAGGGCCCCTGTGGATAAACCCGCTGTGGATAGGGCTCAAGATCAAGACCACTGATCCCAAGATCACCGATTTCAGAGGCAGTTTCGGGATCAAGCCCATCTGAGAGCTTGATTCCCGAGGGGCGGGAGGAGAGCAATTCGACAAGATCAGCCATGGGAATAGCCAATCGACCGGACAGTTCCCGCGCCACATCGACCGGTTCACGGATGTGATTGGGATCGTCTCCGGGGAAATTGAAATAGCGGGGATGGGCCCAGAGCCTGTATCTCTCCTCATCAAGAGCCACGAGTCTGCCGGTGCGATCCACGATTGGACGCCGTTTCTTCAGTGGCTGACTTCGCTGGGTCTGCAGCTCACGGGCACGGGCTTCGAGCATCGGAGCCTGCAGCACCTGAAGCCATGCCATACGGCCGATCAAGCCAACCAGACAGAGACACAGGATGCTGAACACCCAGCGAATTCGGTTTGCAGGAACAGATTCAAGGGGGATGACACGTCTCTGTTCTTGCCGGGAACGGCGTGAATGGGGAGCCGTTGGCATCAGTAGCCGTGATTGATGGGATGGTCCAGCAGCTGACCCAAGAGAGCGGATGACTCATGACTTGGCACAATCTTGGCTGTGACAGGCCGGTTGAGATAGAGAAGATTGGCAGCCTTGGTCGGGACCATGGCATTGGGCAGAGTGGTGCCTCTGAGCAGATAGCGCTCGAACATTGCCGTCGACTCCGTAAAGCGATGGACAAGGGCGCGGGTGGCTTCCAGGCGTGAGAAGGCCATGGTCCAGCGATGCTGCCAGTGCAGGGTCAGACCGGAGAGCACAGCAACAGCCAGTAAAACCCCAACCATCGAGCCATCGGCAACCCGATGCAAACCAGCAAGCACAGGAGATTGCCTGGCCACCTTGCGTGCCGACAACGATCCCTGGATCACGCCAAGAGGACTGTCCTTCCTTGCACGGGATCCTGCTGGGTCCGGCTGTGTCGTGCGCAGCTGGGGAACGGCGACCACGGAACCGAGCACTGCAATGCATCAGTGAACCACCAAGCTCAGGTCAGGGCAAGGGGCGCCTGATCAATTGTCCTGACTTGCAGCTGATCCTGTCCTGCCTCACCCCCCCAGCAAGACAAGATTGACAAAGGTGAAGGCATTCCAGAGGGCATGCATCACCACACAGGGAAACAGCCGACCGGTGCTGAGCCTCAACATCGCCAGTCCAAGGCCGAGCACCAGCAGGGGCGGCAACTCCCCGATGCTCAGATGGGCCACAGCGAAGACAAGGGCGCTCAGGATCACCCCCCAGCCCCGACCCAGCACTGTGCCGAGCACGGGCAGAAGAACGCCTCGAAACACCACCTCCTCAAACAGGGGCGCCAACACAACTGCCGTTGTGGCAAGTAATACCTGGGCGAAGGGATCTCTGCTGCGGAACACCAGTTCAAGCAGAGGATTGCTGCCCCCCTGATCGCCCACCAAGGTGCCGATCAACCATGCGGTCAGGATCACCGGCGGCATCACCATCAACCAGCCCCTGCCGCCCTTTAAAAACGCACTTCCCCAGGGACGGAATCTCCACTGCAACCAGCCATCGACAGGGGGCTTGACGGCGCCAACTGACTTCATCTGCTGCCAGAGGATCAGCAGAGGAGGAACCGCAAGAGTGGCATACCCAATCAGGACAGTCAGGGCCTCACTGAGGGGACTTTCAACGCCTCTGGTGAGGGCAGCACTGAGGGGAGACACAATCACAGGAGCCAGCACCTCCCCCAGCAACACGAAACCGCCAGCCACGAGCAGCACCATGTCCGTCAGGGAAAGCGGCATGGCAATGAGCGCAGGCCATGGCTGCATGGAGCGGCGAACCAGCAGCCAGAGATGTCGAAGCAGCAGGCCGCTGCCGACAAGCAGGGCCAGGGCTGGCAGCCCGCTGCTCAGCAGCAGACGCAGCGCCATCGTCTGGGAAAGGGAGCGATCGACACAGTCGGACTCCCTGCCACCAAAGGCTCTGCAACTCAACTGCATGAGCAAGGGGTCACCATCCAGGGAAACCAGCAGCCTCTGCTCTGCCGCCGTGAGCTCAGGCGGGCCACCGCTCCGCGCCAACAGGGCATCCTGCAGAGGGATCAGGGATGCTGATGCCGGTGGTTCGCCAAGGACGGCAGAACGTTCGTCAGGGATGGGTGTGAGTGCTGCAAGTGTCAGTCGCTGACGATCATCCAACTGAACCAGGGGAATATCACTCAGGGCCTTGCGCAGGGTTTGCTGCGGATCCGTTCCCACCAGCAAGGGCCTGACCTGAACCGGCACAGCCGGTTCAGCCAGCAGCGCCATCTCCTGCTGCTGCAATGAGAGTGTGGCGGTGACAGAAGGGCGGTTCAAGCTGTCCACTAGGGCAACCACCCACACCGCCACCGCAAGGACAAGAGCCAGGAGCGCCAGAAGCACTTTCCAGGTCGGGTTGGCGCGGCTCATTGGGGACTGACTCAACAGGCGGCTCTTCTCTTCAACAACACGATTCTCCCTGTCAATGAAACAGGGGGCTGTGATGGTTCACCCATACGATGGCCCCGACAGCCCGTCTCTACCGGTGACATTGCGTCTTCTTCTTGTCCGTCATGGACTGAGCGACTTCAACCGCGAAAAGCGGATCCAGGGACGAAATGACCTCTCAAGTCTCACCAGCGAGGGGCATGAGCAGGCCAGAGAGACAGGCAAGGCTCTGATCGAGGTTGAGCTCACAGCGGTTTACAGCTCCCCGCTTCAACGGGCAGCAGCCACAACCAAAAGCCTTCTGAAGGCCCAGGGCAGTGGGCTGACGCCAAACCTTGATGGCGCCTTGCTGGAGGTCGACCTCGAGCCATGGAGTGGACTGACAGCGGCTGAAGTGAGCGCCAACAATCCAGCCGAGTACAGGACCTGGCGGGAAAGGCCTGAGGAGCTTGTCCTGGTTCGACAGAACGGTGAGAGCTATGGTCCGATCGAGGACCTGATGAAGCAGGCACGAGCCTTCATCGCCACCCTGCTGGAACGTCATCCCCCATCAGGGAATGACACCGTGCTGATTGTTGGTCACAACGCCATCCTCCGCTGCCTGATGCTTGTGTTGCTAGTTGAACCGAAACGTGGCTTGCGGCGCCTGCAGATCGACAACGGCTCCCTTTCGGTCTTCAACCTGAATCAACAAGGAGAGGGGCGACTCCAGGTTCAGATTGAATGTCTCAACAGCACGGCCCATCTGGAGCCCTCCCTCCCCAAACAAGGGGATGGGCCACGCCTGATCCTCGTTCGTCACGGTGAAACCAACTGGAACCAACAGGGGCGCTTTCAGGGCCAGATCGACATCCCTCTCAATGACAATGGCAGGGCTCAGGCCTCCGCAGCCAGAGACTTTCTAAGCGGAATCCACCTGGATCAGGCCCACAGCAGCTCGATGTCACGACCGAAGGAAACCGCGGAGATCATTCTGGAGGCCCATCAGCAGATTCCGATCTCGATCACCGATGGCCTGATGGAGATCGGTCATGGCCTCTGGGAAGGGAAACTTGAATCTGAAATCCAGTCCGGTTGGCCGGAGTTGCTCGAGAGCTGGAAATTGGCTCCTGAAACCGTGCAGATGCCTGAAGGAGAAACCATTCAGGACGTCTGGAATCGATCCGTGAACAGCTGGAACCGAATCGCAGAAAACCTCAACGCCAATCAAACAGCCCTTGTGGTTGCCCACGACGCTGTCAACAAAACAATCCTCTGTCATCTGCTCGGCCTCAGCCCTGCCGACATCTGGATGGTCAAACAGGGCAACGGCGGCGTCACCGTGGTCGACATCCCCCCAGATCAGAGCCAACCTGCAGTGGTGACCTGTCTGAACCTCACCACTCACCTCGGCGGGGTGATTGATCGCACCGCTGCCGGTGCCCTCTGAACCCATGCCTGAGTCCAAACTGCTGGACCCAGTGATGATCCTGCGGGGATCGGAAGGGCCCGTTGTCCGTGATGCTGCGCTGATCTCAGCTGGACAACTGATCGCTCTGGGGGATGAAGCTCGCCATCAGGCTGGCCAGCAGAACCTCAAGCCGACAGCGGTGGCCCATCAGCTGCTCGCACCGTGCCTTGTGGATCCCCACTCCGTGCTTGAGGAACCGGTCAGCGGCCGCAGCGAAACCCTGGGCAGCCTTTGCCGCACAGCCGCAGCCGCAGGCTATGGCCAGGTTGCTCTGCTGCCTCGAAGTCCGTCCTGGCGGGATCGCCCGGATCGCCTGCTTGGCTTGACGGAACCTCAAGGCGATGTGGCCATCCACCTCTGGGGAAACTTCAGCAGTGCCGGCGAGGGGAAAGCCCTGGCCCCCCATGCCGATCTGCTGCATCACGGGGCCCTGGGATTGGCAGATGATGATCGGATGATCCCCCTGGCACTGCTGCAGAGAGGGCTGTTGCTAGGAGAGATGGGCTCGGCACCTGTGCTTTTAGCCCCCAGGGATGAGCAGCTCCAGGCGGGTGGTGTCGTGCGGGAAGGTGTGGAGACCTTGCGGGCAGGCTGGGCTCCGGATCCAGTCTCCACGGAGACTTTGCCCCTGGCACAACTGCTCGAATTGCAGCGTCATCACCCGGAGCGTGCTCTGAGGCTGATGAATCTGGCAACGGCTGCAGGGGTTTCGATGCTCGAACGGTGTTGTCCGCGGCCGATGGCAACAGTCTGCTGGTGGCATCTGGTGGCAGACAGCTCCTTGCTCTCTCCGACTGAACTTGGATGGATAATCTCGCCCTCCCTCGGCGGCAGTGACGATCGCGACGCTCTGGTCCAAGCTCTGGCAGACGGAACACTTGCCGCCGTTGCCGTGCATGCCATTCCTCTGGACGAGGAGGACATTCAAAAACCACCGGATCAGAGAGTGCCTGGCCTGACAGGACATCACCTGGTGCTTCCCGCTTTATGGCAGGAGTTGGTGGTGAGAAGGGGTTGGTCTGTGGAGAAGCTTTGGCAGGTGCTGAGCTTCGGGCCTTCCAGGCTTCTCAACCGTGCTGAAGAGGCCTTGACCAAGGGCAGCAACCGCTGGCTGCTGTTTGATCCAGAGGCCTCCTGGATCCAGGACCGGCATGACCCTTGCGCACCCATGGCGGCCAATCAACCCTGGCAGGGCCGCCAACTGCAAGGCCGGGTCGTGGCCTGCGGCCTCAGGAACCCAGTGAGCCGAGACGATTGAACGGCCAGAAACGCCACACCGCTCGGCCGAGTATCTGATCCTCCGGAAGGAAAGCCCCCCCTGGCCAGAACCTGCCATCCCAGCTGTTGCCACGGTTATCCCCGAGCACCAGCACATGATTCTTGGGAACTGTGACATTGAGGGTGCGACAGGGACTCATCCCCCGTGCATCGACAGGGCAGTACTTGCTGACATAAGGCTCATTCAGCAGCTTGCCATTGAGGATCACCTCGCCTCGAGGATTGACTGAAACCCGATCACCGGCAACGGCCACAACACGTTTGATATAGGCATCACAGGCTGAATCAGACAAACCTGGGATCAAGCCCACCAGAGGCAGATTCACAAGCAGGCAACGGAAAGGCGATGGTTCTGCTGAGGATCGCAGCGCTGGATCAAAGGCATAGGGCGAATTGAACACGACAATCTCACCGCGGCGAGGAGCTCGGCTGCCATAGGTGAGCTTCTCAACCAACAGCCGGTCTTGAATCTGAAGGCCTGGCAACATCGAGCCGGAAGGAATGTACCGGGCCTCAGCGACGTACTGACGAATGCCCAGATACAGGGCCAGGGTGAACAGCACCGGCCCCCAGAAATCCCAGAAAGGATGGGGGCTGGACGATGGGGCTGGCGAGGGAGAGGAACTCTTCTGGGCCGTTCGATCGTCATCCTGCTGCGCTTCAGCCAACTGAGCCCTTACATGAATTGGTCCGAACCATAGGCGCAACAAGCCCAGGCTCCTAGCGTGAACGCAACCTCCTGAAGCCATGGTTCGCCCCCGCTGGCAAGGCCTCAAGCCGAGCTCAGGCAACCGCTTCTGGCGGCGCTGGGATCAAAGCGTTGCACTGATCGCTGCAGCGAATCTGGCCTGGATCATTTTTGACATCAGCTATATCCCGCTCCGCAACTTCTGGCTGCACCGCAACCTCTATCCACTGCCTTCAGTGCCTCTGGTTGTGCCACTGCCATGGCTGCCGGACCTAACGCCGCTCTACGACCCGATCAAGGGGGTGGAACCCCACCGGGACACCGGCGCCTATATCAATCATTTCAGGCGGCTGCAACGCACCGTTGCAACCAGGGGAGTCCACAGTCCGCAAGCGCGTCAACTCCGCCTTGAGCAGATCGTGCTGACCAGTCAGATGATCGACGAAAATCCTTTCGTCAGCTCCGGCAATGTCGCGGCCCTTGAGAAGATCAAGAATCTGCTGAGGGGTCGTACCGGCATGGATTCGGCCAAGCAAGCCGCCGCCAGGCTGCTCGGTGACTCCTACCTCGCTGATCACAACTGGCCACAGGAGGAGCGCTTCTGGACAGAGAAGATTCTGCCCCTGGTCGCCACCAATTACGGGCGCGTCATGGATGCCAACGGTCAGCCCGTCGATATCTCCTGGAAGTTGGACACCCCCTTCCAGCTCCTCTTTCTGCTTGACATCCTTCTCAAAGCGCTGCGACTGAAGAATCGCTACCCAGGCATCGCCTGGCGTGATGCCCTGCTGAGACGCTGGATCGACCTGCCGCTGCTGCTGCCTTTCTGGAGGTTGCTGAGGGTGATTCCCGTGACCGAGAGGCTTTCAAGCACAGGTCTTGTGCAGCTTGAGCCGCTGCGGGCGGTGGTCAGCCGCGCCGTCGTCGCCCTGCTGGCCCTTGAACTGTTTGAAGTTCTGACTGTGCGCATTGTCGATGCCCTTCAGGGGGTCATCCGATCCCCGCTGATGCCCCAACGGATCAGACGTCTACGCAGTCATCAGAGCGTCGAACAGCACGATGGCAGTGAGCTTTCAGAGTTGCTGCGTCTCTGGCTGCCCCTTCTGCTCAGTCAGGTGGGTCCGAACATGCGGCCGCAGTTGATGGCCCTATTCGGTCATGCGTTGCAACGCAGCCTGGATGGCGTGATTGTGCCTGCGCCGTTGAAGGGCCTGCCTGCAATCCAGAAAGCCGAATCCGAGCTCAGCCGCCAACTTGCTGGGGGGATGGTCGATGCCCTGCTCGACCTCTCCCGAACGACGGGTGATCGACTGGGCCGCAGAGATACCGTTCTCGAGGAGCTTGGCATCGATGTGCTGGATCGCTTCTGGGAGGAACTTGCTCGAACCCTGGAGGAAGGCCCGGTTCTGGAACGCAGTCAGGACCTGCTTGTCGCACTGCTTGAGGATTTCAAACGCTCCAGCTTCAGCCAGCTAAGAACCCAGGGCGGTGTTGATGAACTGATCACCGAACTTGATGGACTGAATTTCAGCGGCAGACAACCTCCGAACAAAAGTCAGACTTGAACGTCAACAGCATCTGGCCATTGCCAGTGATCAACACCAGCGGATCTACACCGGCTCAAGGGTTGCGACCGGGGATGCTTTGTTGAAGGAATGGATTTCAGCCAAGCCTGCCTGAGCCAACGCTGAGACGTTATCTATCGTAAATATCTCTGACTTCTTTGGCCACCCAGCCTATCGTCAAAGAACCATGTTAGATACGGTTGTGCTAATTCGCCAGTTAATTATTATCGGATTATTTCTTTATCTCGCCTATGCGGTGTGGTCATCAACCGGTGGCGACTTCCTCCTAAAGTAGCACTTTCAGTGCTTTTCACCACGCAAATAATGAAATTTTCTGACGACAATCCGAGGTCAAGGCGATCAACTCACGCCTTGAACTTACGACTGATGATTTGAACACATGAAGCCAGACTAAAATCAAGCAAATCATTCCCTATGTTCATTTTCCCAGGGCTCAATAAATCTGCAGCAGCAAAACCAAGATCTGGACCTGGATCAAACCCATCCGATCAACCCATACCAATCAAACAAGCACAGGCCATGAGCTCACTGACAATGACTCACAAGTAAGGTCATCAATCGCCGCCCTCAATTGCACCCAGATGGGCCGCCCTGACACAGGTTTCAAGCAATTCGTCAACTGCCTCAGAATCCCGCCAGCCACCAATCGTGATCCCCCGACTCTCAAAGTTCTTGTAGGTACGGAAAAATTCAGCCACATCCTCAAGCTGACTGGGCGCGATCTGCCTGATACTGCTGATCAAGCATTGACGGGTATCAGCAACAGGCACACAAAGAAGCTTGCCGTCGTAGGCACCGGAATCATGGGTATCGAGCACTCCGATCGGCCGAGCAATGATCAAACAGCCTGCAAATGTAGGCTCATCCATGATCACCATGGCATCCAGGGGAGCTCCGTCCTCGGCGAGAGTATTGGGTATGAAGCCGTAATCGAAGGGGTACTTCAAAGAAGAATGAAGGACCCTGTCAAGGACCATCACACCAGCTTCAGCGAAGTATTCGTATTTGTTTCTGCTCCCCGCTGGGATTTCCACCACCAGATTGACCAGTCCGGGTGAAGGAGATGGGGGAAGTGTTCGAAGGTCCATCACCCTCCAGGGCTGTGGGGACAAAGCTTGGTCCACCTGAAGGCCGGTCAGTGAGGACTGCTGCGAAAGGTATTCCTACGGAGATCAACGCAATGAACAGACCAGACAGGGCAATTGTTGGTCCGCAAAGACTGAAAGGTTCTTCAGACTCCCGATCAGACAGCTCAGATTGTCGAGAAGCTTTCGGGGTTGCCTCAGCCGATGTGATCGAGGTGGAGGCTCGGGCAGGCTCGGGGTCCATGCAGTGGGTTTAGGGAACAACCCGATGGTGCGAAATGATCTCTCGCTTCCATGGGCAACCTTGATGAGATTCAAACGCATCAAAGGGTTGTTTCATTCTGGCACCTACTGCGCCGTTATGCAGCAGGCCGATCCTGACGATCACGCCTGGCGGCAAGATCTGCTGGCGCCTGGGGCAAGCTCTCAAGATGGGATCGGATCATCCGCAGTTCCTCGAGAATCGATCCCAGAACCTGCTGTGTTGCCGTTGAAGGGGAGTTGAGCACCTCAACAGTCACTTCCTTGATCCGCAGAACATCCTTGGCGAAACGAGCCACTTCATTGGGATGGAAGAGGAGCGGATCCTTCTGATCACTCCTGTACTCGGCATTGAGCTTGCGAGGATTGAAAGGAGGATTGAGATTGCGCGGATCAGTGTTGGTGTAGCGATAGACCGAAGCCCTTGATCGGTTCAGGGATTTCTGCACGTCATCAATGGCCACCAAAGCCTCTGACTGAGCCGCTGCGGACTGAAGATCCGCCGCATGAACAGAAGCATCATGAACAGAAGCCCCATGAACAGCCCTGGGAACGTCAGGCGCCGGATTGGACGAGTGCACAGAGGAATCGAGCGACCGAGGGAACATGAGACAGTTCTAAGACGGACTGGATTGCGAGAACATAGCAGCCGAAACTCGTCTGAGGCAAAGCGATCCCGAGACTAGTGACAGTTTCAGAATCGAACACAGACTGTGGTCGGTGGTAATTTTTCACCTCCTTATTTGCACCTGAACCATGCGCGTCTCCCGCCTGATGCTGGTGACGCTGCGGGATGTTCCCGCTGACGCTGAAATCAGCTCCCATCAGTTACTGCTCAGGGGTGGATACATCCGCCGGGTTTCCGGGGGCATCTACGCCTACCTGCCCCTGATGTGGCGGGTGCTGAAAAAGATCACAGCCATCGTTCAGCAGGAAATGGATGCCATCGGTGCGCTTGAGACACTTCTGCCACAGCTTCAACCGGCTGAGTTATGGCAGCGCAGCGGCCGATGGCAGTCCTACACCGCCGGTGAGGGGATCATGTTTCACCTGCTGGATCGTCAAGGTCGCGAACTGGGCTTGGGCCCAACCCATGAAGAGGTGATCACAAGCCTTGCGGGGGACCTGATCCGTTCCTATCGCCAGCTTCCCGTCACCCTCTATCAGATTCAGAGCAAATTCAGGGATGAGATCCGCCCCCGCTTCGGCCTGATGCGTGGACGGGAATTCATCATGAAGGATGCCTATTCCTTCCATGCAGACGCGGAGGGGGGCCAAGGGACCTACGACGCCATGGACAGGGCCTATCGGCGCATCTTTGCTCGCTGCGGTGTGGAGACTGTTGCCGTGGACGCCGACAGTGGTGCCATCGGAGGGGCTGCATCTCAGGAATTCATGGTCACCGCAGATGCCGGTGAAGACCTCATCCTGATCAGCGGTGATGGCAGCTACGCCGCCAACCAGGAAAAGGCCATCTCCCTACCACCAGAGGCGATCCCCTTACCAGCACAGGAGACTTGCCTGATCGACACCCCAGGACAACGGAGTATCGAGACACTGTGTGAGCGCCAGAAACTCCTCCCAGAGCAGGTGGTGAAAGTGCTCCTGCTCCTGGCACGCCTGGAGGATGGTCAGCAACAGCCGCTGCTGGTGAGCCTCAGGGGCGATCAGGAGTTGAACGAAACCAAACTGACCAATACCCTCAGCCGCACCCTTGAGACCGGGGTCCTCAACCTGGCGCCAATCACCAGCGAGCAGCTGGATTCTCAGGGACTCAACCCATGGCCGTTCGGCTCCCTTGGACCGAACCTGGACGATTCCCTTCTCGAGAATGCAAAAAGCTGGACGCCTCATTTCCTGCGTCTTGCAGACACCACGGCAACGGAACTGGAGAATTTTGTCTGCGGTGCCAATCAGCTCGATCAGCACTGGATCGGGATGAACTGGGACAGGCTCGGTGGTGCCCCCGAAGGCGTGGAGCTTCGCAATGCCCAGCCTGGTGACCATTGCCTGCAGGATCCCAGCCAGGTGCTTCAGGCACGCCGGGGCATCGAGGTGGGCCACATCTTTCAGCTGGGGCAAAAGTATTCAGAAGCCCTTGGCACAAGCTTCACCACAGACAATGGAACTGAGCAACCTTTCTGGATGGGGTGCTACGGCATCGGCATCTCAAGACTCGCCCAGGCCACCGTTGAACAACACCACGATGAGGCAGGCATCTGCTGGCCCGTTGCCATTGCCCCCTTTGAAGTGATTGTGGTTGTGGCCAATCTTCAGGATGAAGTTCAGCGCAACCTCGGCGAGCACCTTTACAGCGAGCTTGGCCGCAGCGGCCTTGAGGTTCTGCTCGATGACCGATCAGAGCGGGCAGGAGTGAAATTCAAAGACGCAGACCTGATCGGCATCCCCTGGCGGATCGTTGTGGGCCGGGATGCCTCGAAAGGACAGGTTGAACTGGTTCGCAGAGCGGATCGGCAGACAAGACTCATGGCCGCCGATGAGGCTCTTGCCGAACTGATCGAGGCGATTCCATCCCAGCGGTGCTGAGCAGGCATCCGGTCCGCCTCTAGAGTCCCATCACTTGGCTGAGACTTATGTACGGCGCACTGCATCGCCTGATCAAGCGGTTGATGCGTGTGACAGTCCCCCTTTGCCTGGCCTTCTGCCTGTTGCTCACAGCCTGCAGCGGCAGTGCCCAGGCCGGACTGTCCGGCAACTATGTCGATGACACTGTTGCTCTGGCAAGAAGCCTGCAGGAGACCATCGCCATGCCACAGGATGCTGAAGGTCATGCAGAAGCTGAGAGCGAGGCCCGGGCCATCATCAATGCCTATACCGCCCGCTACAGACCCAGAGACAGTGTGAACAATCTTTCGTCTTTCACGACGATGCAGACAGCGGTGAATTCCCTGGTCGGCCACTACAACAACTACGCCAATCGCCCCTTGCCTGAAGCGCTGCAGGAGCGACTCAACAAGGAACTGACAAAAGCAGAACGCAGCGCCCTGCGCGGCAGCTGAGCCAGCCATTCATCATTCATTGCCATGACGGAATCATTGCTGTAGCTGCTTTTCTTTGACTTAAGCAGGATGATCTGCGAAAATATTGGATTGTGCAGACGCGCGGCTTCGGGCCGCTGTTTAATTGGCCAACGTCGTCGTCGTCGGAGCGCAGTGGGGTGACGAAGGAAAGGGCAAGATCACCGATCTCCTCAGTCGATCCGCTGATTTTGTGGTGCGCTACCAGGGAGGAGTCAACGCCGGACACACCATTGTTGTGGATGGACGGGTGCTCAAACTCCATCTCATTCCTTCGGGCATCCTCTATCCGGACACAATCTGTCTGATCGGCTCAGGAACCGTCATTGATCCTCGTGTGATGCTCGAAGAGCTGGACATGCTGATCGAGAATGACATTGATATTTCAGGGCTTCAGCTGGCATCAACCGCCCATGTGACCATGCCTTATCACCGCCTGCTCGATCAGGCGATGGAAGAGGATCGCGGTGATCGACGGATCGGCACCACAGGACGAGGTATTGGCCCCACCTACGCCGACAAATCCCAACGCAATGGGATCCGTGTGATCGACCTTCTCGATGATCAACGGCTACGGGAGCGCATCAAGGCTCCTCTCGACGAGAAGAACCGGCTGCTTCAGCAGATCTACGGAATCGAGCCCCTTGATCCGGAACCACTGATCGAGGAATATCTGAACTATGGCAAGCGCCTGGCTCCCCACGTTGTCGACTGCACCCGTGCCATCCACAAGGCGGCCAAGGATCGCAAGAACATCCTTTTCGAAGGTGCACAGGGCACCTTGCTTGACCTGGATCATGGCACCTATCCCTATGTCACGTCTTCCAACCCTGTGTCCGGTGGCGCCTGCATCGGTGCTGGGGTAGGTCCGACCTTGATCGATCGGGTGATCGGCGTGGCCAAGGCTTACACCACACGTGTGGGCGAAGGGCCATTCCCCACTGAGCTTCAGGGCAGCCTCAACGATCAGCTCTGCGATCGGGGCGGTGAATTCGGCACAACCACAGGTCGCCGCAGACGCTGTGGTTGGTTCGATGGCGTGATCGGTCGCTATGCCGTGCAGGTGAATGGCCTGGATTGCCTGGCCATCACCAAGCTTGATGTGCTTGATGAACTCGACGAGATCAGGGTTTGTATCGCCTATGAACTGGACGGCAAGAGGATTGAACATTTCCCCTGCAGTTCAGAAGACTTCGCCCGCTGCAAACCGATTTTCGAGACTCTTCCAGGCTGGCAGTGCTCCACGGCAGACTGCCGGCGTCTTGAGGAACTGCCGCAGACAGCGATGGCCTATCTGCGTTTTCTCGCAGATTTGATGGAGGTTCCGATCGCCATCGTCTCCCTTGGTGCCAGCCGTGATCAGACCATTGTCGTGGAAGATCCGATTCATGGTCCGAAGCGGGCGCTGCTGAGCGCCTGAGGTTGGATACTGCAGGAGTCATCCGGCCCCTGTCCATGTCGAACACCCCCAGGTTCAGCGATTATCCCCTCGATGTGGTGGGCATCGGCAACGCCATTGTTGACGTGCTTGTCCAGACGGACGATGCCTTCCTGCAGGCCCACGATCTGAGCAAAGGCAACATGACCCTGGTGGATGAATCCCAGGCACAGCAGCTTTACAACGCCAGTGGCCCTGGTCTTGAGACCTCCGGTGGCTCCGCCGCCAACACCCTGGCAGGCATCGCCCAGCTCGGTGGCAAGGCCGGTTTTATCGGCCGGGTCAAGAATGATCAACTGGGCACGATCTTCAGCCACGACATCCGCTCGGTCGGGGCCCGCTTCGAGACCCCGGCCGTCAGCGATGGGCCCTCCACGGCTCGCTGCCTGATTCTGGTCACGCCCGATGCCCAGAGAACAATGTGCACCTATCTGGGTGCTTCGGTGCAGCTCGAACCGGAAGACCTGGATCTGTCCATGGTCAGGGAAACCAAGGTTCTTTACCTCGAGGGATATCTCTGGGACAGTCCGGCTGCCAAGCGGGCCTTCATCGCTGCAGCGCAAGCCTGTCGGGACGCTGGCGGCCAGGTTGCCCTCTCCCTATCTGACGGGTTCTGCGTCGATCGACACCGGGATAGCTTCATCGACCTGGTCGAACAGCATATTGACGTTCTGTTCGCCAATGAGAGTGAAATCATCGCCCTCTATCAAAGCGAAAGTTTTGAGGCCGCTGTTGAGAGGGTCAAAGGGGCCTGTCAGGTGGCGGCGCTGACCCGCAGTGAGAAGGGCTCTCTGGTGCTCTCAGGTGACCAACGCTGGGATATCGAAGCTTGCAAACTTGCCCCCCTGGTTGACACCACGGGAGCTGGCGATCTCTATGCAGGTGGTTTCCTCTACGGCTACACCCAGGGAGAAACACTGAAGCGCTGTGGAGAGCTGGGCTCCCTCTGTGCAGGGCAGGTGGTTACCCAGCTGGGTCCCCGTTCTCAGATCTCTCTTCAGGATCTAGTCCGCGAGCATCTCCGTTGACCCCAGAGACCAGCCACTCCCCATAACCCTTGCTGCTGGCAGCGGGCCAGTGAATCCACTCCGGCATCTCGTAGCTGTGAAGCTCCTCAATCGCCGCCTCCAGCGCCTGGAGGCGGTCCTCGCTGGTCTTGATCAGCAATTGCACCTCCTGCTCCTCCTGCAACTTTCCCTGCCAGCGATACAGAGACTGAATCGGCAACAGACTCACACAGGCGACCAGGCGCCGTTCGAGCAAGGCGCTGGCAAGGGCCCGCGCCCGGCCAGGGTCCGCCTCGGTGGTGAGACAAAGAGTCAGAGCAGGCTTGCAAGGCTGATCAACCATCACCACCCCCGGAAGGACTCACTGCAGATTGAGCGTTGCCAACCCTTGCGAGCAGCTCATCCAGGCTATTAACCAGATCCGTGTTCGCGCCGGGAGACGGGCGGGCAATCATCAGATGCTCTAGGCCCTGCTGATTACAGACGGCCTGCCAGAGCCCCTCGATCGCGCCACCGGACTGACGGCAGAGCACCATTGTGATTCCCCAGCGCCGACAGAGGGCGGCCTCCAGCCCGCCAGCATTCGGCCCAGCTGTCGGCCGCAACGGGGCGAGATGTTCAGGGGGAAGACCAGCGGCCAGGGCCTGCCGCAGTCCCTCAGGGGAGGGCAGCACGCGGGCGAAGACCTCGGCACCGGCAAGCTTTGCCGCAGCCACGGCCTGGCTGAGCTGGCGGGAGCCGATGGCAAGAAGCAGCCGGCTGCCCCGCAGCTCAAGACAACTCAGATCCCCTGCACTGCTGATCAAGCGCTGCTGATCAGCGGCCTCAAGCGGCCGTTCAAACCTGAGCAGGGGCTGACCACACTGCCTGCAGGAGCGCTCAAGCTCCGCCCTGATTACCGTTGCGAAGGGATGGGTGGCATCCACGACCCATTCGAATCGTTCACCTTGCCGCCGACGTTGCTGCAAGACCCGAGAGATTCCCTCAACGCCCGAGAGGGGACCGATCCAGAGAGCAGCGAGGGGCACCCCCTCATAGGCGACTGCGGCTTCCCTGGTGACAACGCTGACGCTGACTTGCCAGCCGAGGCTGATCAGGGCTGTGGCCAGGCCAGGCCCCTCCCCCGTTCCGGAAAGCAGCCAAAGATGCCTATGGTCATTCCCCGTAACCTGCATCAGGATGGCGCACACTTGTTGAGAAGGACATGAACCACTGCGTGCTTGAGGTGGAAGTGCTCCAGGCCCCAACGTTGCGTTACACCCAGGACAGTCAGACCCCGATCGCCGAAATGGAGGTGAGCTTTGAGGCCCTGCGGGCCGATGATCCTCCAGGGCATCTGAAGGTGGTTGGCTGGGGAAATCTTGCCCAGGACCTGCAGAACCGTGTGCAGGTTGGCCAGCGTCTGATGGTGGAGGGCAGGCTGAGAATGAGCACATTGGCTCGTCAGGATGGGACGAAGGAGAAACGCGCCGAATTCACCCTGTCGAGATTGCATCCAATCGCCAACGGCCCCAGCCAGGCTCCAGCCGCCAGGCCAGAGACAACGTCCGCCCCTGGCAGGCCTCAGCCACAATCCCCCCAACCACAGAACCGTCAGCCCAAGGCCCCGGTGCAGGGAGTCGCAGATGGGGATGGGGCCAACTGGAACAGCTCGCCACTGGTTCCTGATACGGATGACATTCCCTTCTGAACTCACGACCTGAGCTTGCTGTTCTCCTCCAGCACATCAACGGCTCGAGACAACAACTGTCCCAACTCCCGCTCAAGGGCGGCAAGGTCAAGGCGCAGGTCAGACCAGCGCCCACGGTCGATCTGCTCAAGCAACCAGGCTCGATCCTCATCCAGCTGGGCGATCAACTCAGGCAGCGGGATCGAACCGGGATCGGTTGACACCATCACAAACACTCAACGGATCCCATCCTGGAACGTTGAACGCCAAAATGTTGCGTATGAAAGACCTGTTTTCTCCAGGCAGCCTGATCACTGTTGCCGGTGGTGCGCTGACTGTGATTGGCGTGATGGCCTACCTGCAGGGGAATGCCAACCTCAGCCTGCCCACCTTTTTCTATGGAGTCGTCATCCTGCTGGGAGGCCTGGCACTCAAATCCTCGGAGCTGCCGCCGGCAAAACGGGTTGTTCCAGCGGCGGCGTTGAGCGAGGTCAGAGCCGCTGGGACACCAGAACTGGCCAAGCTGGTCAAGGATGTGACCCGCTGGCGATACGGACAGAAAGCGCACCTGGAGTCCTCCCTGGAGGTTCTCAAGCTCTGGGACGAGAAGAAACCCCCGAGCCTTCTTGAGATCGAAGAACTGGACACCCCCGGGGGCTATGGCGTCAGGCTCAGATTTGAACTGGCAGGAGTGCCCCTTGAGCGATGGCAGGAAAAGCAGGATCGACTGAGCAGGTTCTTTGCCAAAGGGCTCGTGGCAGAGCTCGATTCAGCCTCTCCTGGAGTGCTGGATCTGACCTTGGTACCCAGCAACGGGCAGCGGGGCCCGACAGGTCAGCATGGAGAAAGCTGAATCCGGCGCGACGGTGAACGAGCCTTCAACGTTCAAGCCCCCATCGTCTGAGTCCGACAACGATGCCCTGAGAGTCTCCGTTCTCAGCGAGGCACTTCCCTATATCCAGCGCTTTGCAGGGCGAAGGATCGTGATCAAATACGGCGGTGCCGCCATGGCCCACGAGGGTCTGAAGGAAGCCGTGTTCAGGGATCTAGCTCTGCTCGCCAGCGTTGGCGTGCAACCGGTGGTGGTTCACGGCGGCGGTCCGGAGATCAACCAATGGTTGAAACGTCTGGAGATTCCCGCTGAGTTCCGGGATGGCTTGCGGGTCACCGATGCCGACACCATGGATGTGGTGGAGATGGTCCTGGTCGGACGCGTCAACAAGCAGATCGTCAATGGTCTGAATCGGCTTGGAGCAAAAGCCGTAGGCCTCTGTGGCAGCGACGGGCTGCTTGTGGAAGCTCGCCCATGGGGTGATGGCAGCCATGGGCTGGTGGGGGATGTGGCCAGGGTGAACCCTGACGTTCTCGAACCCCTTCTTGCCAGGGGCTATGTGCCGGTGATCTCCAGCGTGGCTGCAACCGTGAATGGTCAATCCCACAACATCAATGCCGATACCGTTGCGGGGGAAGTTGCCGCCGCCCTTGAAGCGGAGAAACTGATTCTGCTCACCGATACCGCCGGGATTCTCAGGGATCGGGAGATGGCCTCATCCCTGATCCGCAAACTGCGCCTGGCGGAAGCCCGGCAACTGATCGCCGATGGCGTCGTCGCCGGTGGCATGACGCCGAAGACCGAATGCTGCATCAGAGCACTTGCCCAGGGAGTTGCCGCCGCGCACATCATCGATGGCCGCGTTCCCCATGCCCTGCTGCTCGAGGTGTTCACTGATGCCGGCATCGGCACCATGGTGGTGGGCAGCGGCTGAGTGATGCGGGCTGAACTTGCCGTAGCGGAAGCGGCCCTGGCACGGGGGGACTACGGCCAATGCCTGGCCTGGCTGCAGCCCCTTGCCGATCGCTACCCCCTGCCCTCAAACGAAGGTGCCGAAATCCGAATGCTGATGATCACCGCCTGGATGGGCCAGGGGGATGAGCAGAAGGCTCTGGACACCTGCCGGCTGCTCAGCCGCTGCCCTGACCCTGATCTGCGTCAGAACGCCAAACAGCTGCTCAGCGTGCTGGAAGCCCCCAGCCTGGAACGGCCGGCCAACTGGTCGATCCAGCTGCCCGCCCTGGATCTGAATCCAATGACCGGCAACGGCCAGGCCATCTCCCGCCAACGGCAACGCAAGAAGCCTGAGGGACCACCGCCGCCACCGACAGGCCCGACAAGAGCACCCTCCATGGGCTTTGCGGCCCTGGTGATGGTGGTGCTGATCGGCCTGACCCTGCTGCTCAGTGGATGCGTGCGGCTCACTGCAGACGTGGGACTGCCGGGGCCGGATCGCGTTGAACTCAGCTGGCAGCTGCAAAGTTCAACGCAAAGGTTGCTTCCCTGGCAACTCAGATTTGAGCAGGAGCTGGCAACGTCGACGCCAAAACTGCAGATCATTGATGATGCCGATGGCACGCAGCTGATCCAGGCCCCAGTGCTGTCCTCGAAACAGGCCAATACCCTGCTTCAGGGAGTGATGGCTGCTGCTGCCAGAGCCGGTGGACTCGAGCTTGCGCCGCCAGTGTTGACCCTTGCTGAACGCAACTGGCTGATCGGCATCCAACAGGACCTTTCCCTCGCCATTGATCTCAGCGAGCTGCCGGAGGTGCCAGGCCTTCAACTTGCCGTGCGCATCAAGCCAGCCCCTCAGCGCAGAGCAGCTGAAACCAGTCCGCTGCCAGCAATCCGTGATGGTGCACAGCTCAACTGGGTCCTGCAACCGGGTGAGATCAACCGACTGGAGAGTCATGGCTGGCGCTGGAGTGGACTTGGCCTGGGAGCGATTCTGGTGATGGTGCTGCTCGCCATGACCTTGATCCTTCAGGGAATGCGATTGAAACTCGGATTTGGCTTTCCCGAGCTGCCCTCCTGAAAAGTGCCCTCCTGAAAAGCCATCGGAAGTGGCCTGGGTTCAGAGATTCAGGGGATCCGGATCCACGGCAAGGGCCACCCCCCTGGGCAATCCCTGCCAGAGCTCGGCACCTTGGGGCAAAGGCAGGGGACTGTCCTCAGGACCATGCAGAAGCAGCTGCCAGCGGCAGCGGCCGGCAACGCGGGCCACGGGAGCCGGCGCTGGTCCCACCAGAGACCAGCCCATCCCAGCGCAGGCCGGTCTGATCCTTTCGGCCAGAACCGCTGCAGCCGTTGCCGTTTTCGAGGCAGAGTCACCGGAAAGACGCAGCAGACAGGCACGGCTGTAAGGAACCAGGCCCGCCTCGCGACGGAGTTGCGCTTCCAGAGATAGAAATTCCTCGTAACGACCATCCACCAGATGGCGAATCACTGGATGATCAGGGCAATAGGTCTGAACGAGCACCTGTCCAGGGCGCTCTCCCCGACCGGCGCGTCCGGCCAGCTGCATCAACAGCTGCAGGCTCTGCTCCCCAGCCCTCAGGTCTGGACGGTGCAACAACCCATCTGCCGCCAGCACTGCCGCAAGGGTGACCCGGGGCAGATCCATGCCCTTGGCCAGCATCTGCGTACCGACCAGAACATCCGCCTCACCAGCGGCAAACTTCTCCAGCAATCGGCGATGACCATCACGGCCTCCGGTTGTGTCTCGGTCAAACCGCAGCAACCGCAGACCTTCAAGCTCTTCCGCAAGCTTTTCCATCACCCGCTGAGTGCCTGCACCGAAGGGCTTGAACGATGAGGAGCCGCATTCCCCGCAGCGGGACTCAACCTCAGCGCGATGATCACACCAGTGGCAGCGAAGCCACTGGTGACCAGCACTGCCGCGATGCACCGTCAGCGCAACATCACAGTGAGGACAATGCACGACCTCACCACAACTGCGACAGCTGAGAAAACTGCTGTATCCCCGACGGGGCACCAGCACCACCGCCTGTTCCCCCGCTTCCGGCAGCGCCTCCAGGCGATCCATCAGCGGACGACTGATCAGACGCCGGTGACCATCCGCCAGTTCCGCCCGCATATCAATCACATGAACCGGTGGCAATGACTGATCGGAAATCCGACGTGTGAGCCGAGTCAGGCTGATCGCCCCCTGGGGAGCAAGAGCTTTCCAGGTTTCCAGGGACGGTGTGGCGCTGCCAAGCACCACCTTCGCTCCGGTGCGCCTGGCACGGTCGAGGGCAAGGTCCCGGGCGTGATAACAGGGCATCGGTGATTCCTGCTTGTAGGAGCTGTCATGCTCCTCATCAAGAACAATCAGCCCCAGGGGGGTAAGCGGCAGAAAAACAGCCGACCGGGTGCCAACCACCAGCAATGGAGCGGCAGGAGAAAGGGCCTCACGCCAGCAGCGAACCCGATCACGGTCTGAACAACCGCTGTGATACTCGAGCACGCTGCTGCCAAAGCGCCGGCGAAAACGATCCACCAACTGAGGAATCAAACCGATCTCAGGGGTGAGGATCAGGCAATGCCGCCCTGCAGCCAATTCCTGGGCAGCAAGCTGCAGATACACCTCGGTTTTGCCTGATCCGGTCACCCCCCAGAGCAACAGGGCCTCCCCGGGATCGAGGCATTGAAAGACCTCAACCACGGAGTGCTGCTCTGCCGTGAGTGCCCTGGGCTGCTCGAGGGGCTCGAGCGCCGTTGTCCGGCTGATTGCACCAGGAGTCAGCAATGGGGCCTGGCGCTGATCACGCTGAACCAGCCCCCGCTGCAGCAAACCCTGAATCACTGCGGTTCCGAACCCCTGGGCGAGAAGATCCCGCTGCCATCGCCCCCCATCAAGGGCAGCGATGAGCTCCTGCTGGCGAGTCGTCAGATCTGAAGGACGCTCCTGGGCAGAATCCAGTTGAAGCCACCAGAGCTTGCGCGGCCGGGTCTGAGAAGCAGGGCGCTGACCGAGCCACCCCGGAGGCAGCGCAGCCTTGAACATCCGAAAGGGGCTGATGTGGCAGCGGCTGGCCATGGCCTCGATCCATTCCCGCCAGTGGGGTTCGATCGCAGCTGGCTGGACAAGGGCTTCAATCTCCTGAAGTTGACGCGGGGCTGGTGCATCCCTGACCAGCATTTTTGGCAGAGATGGCTGTCGGGTCTCCATGACCAGACCATGCATGGGACGGCCCCGCAGCCTGACCAGCACGAGATCCCCCAATCCCACACCAAGACCATGCCGATCCAGATAGGTGAAGGAACGACCATCACGACCAGCTTCTAGCCACACATCAACCTCAAGCACCGTCCCTTGAGCGGGACAAAAGGTCTCGGGTCTTGCGGGCTTCAAAAGTTTTTTTTAAAATAAATGGTATGGGCAGCTGAAAGGCTGCAGACGGAACCCTGCAAAGTTCCGTCCAGTGGGAAGACCTGTCGTTTGCGCCTATGGGATTCGTCCCATTGATGGCCAGCCAGTCTGAGAAAGCCCCTGACAAACCTGCATCCCCCACCAAGAATCTCGTTCGGCCAGGCTGAAAAGCCAAGCCTTCTTTCGTCTTTCCTGCAATCCGTACCAGACAAGACCTGCTTCAAGATCCTCTGACCCGCGGCACCATCGAAAATCAGCCGAAAAGTCACGACATCATTGACGGCTTTGCTGAGCCTGGATCTTGAGAAGCCCTAGTTCATGCCCCACTCCAACGTCCCGCCAGACCCTTCTGTCATGAGCCCTGCCGTTACCACAGCTGCAGTTGCAACACCCGAGCCAAGCGCGTTGCAAGCCAAGGCAAAACCCGCAAAGGCTGCTGCGACAACTTCAGCGACAACAACTTCTGCGCTGACAACTGCGGTTGTTGCAACAACCGCGGCGGCTGTCAAAGCGAAACCTGCAGCGAAAGCCAAGACAGCCGCCAAAGCAAAGACCACTGCAAAGCCCAAAACGGCTGCATCAACGACGGCTGCTACCAAAGCGAAACCTGCAGCAAAAGCCAAGACAGCAGCCAAGCCAAAGGCTGCTGCCAAACCCAAGGCTGCTGCCAAACCCAAGGCTGCTGCCAAGCCAAAGGCCCCTGCAAAAGCCAAAAGTGCGGCCAAGTCAAGCAGCAGCAAGCCCAAGGTGCTTGGCATCGTCGCTGCTGGGGCAGGGGGCCCTGGAACCGATCTCAAGGCCGCTGCGGATCAGCTTCTGGCTGCAGCTGATCAGAACAACACCGCCGCAACAGCCAAGGCGAGCAAACCCGCGGTGAAGGAATCCATCAGCGATAAAGAGGCCAGAGCCAAAGCACTCGCCAGCATTAAAATTGGTCCAAAAGGCGTTTACACCGAGGATTCGATCAGGGTTTACCTGCAGGAAATCGGTCGGATTCGCCTGCTGAGGCCCGATGAGGAAATCGAGCTAGCCCGCAAGATCGCTGATCTGCTGATGCTGGAGGAGCTTGCCGATCAATTCGAAAGCGACAACGGTAAATATCCAGACACCAAGGAATGGGCGGCTCTGGTGGAGATGCCCCTGATCAAGTTCCGGCGTCGCCTGATGCTGGGCCGCAGGGCCAAGGAAAAGATGGTGCAATCCAACCTCCGCCTGGTGGTGTCGATCGCCAAGAAGTACATGAACCGGGGACTGAGCTTCCAGGACCTGATTCAGGAAGGCAGCCTCGGTCTGATTCGTGCCGCCGAAAAGTTCGACCACGAAAAGGGCTACAAATTCTCCACCTATGCCACCTGGTGGATCCGTCAGGCGATTACAAGAGCCATCGCTGATCAGAGCCGCACGATCCGTCTGCCGGTTCACCTCTACGAGACCATCTCCCGAATCAAAAAAACAACCAAGGTGCTCAGCCAGGAGTTCGGCCGTAAACCAACAGAAGAGGAGATCGCCGAGTCGATGGAGATGACCATCGAGAAACTGCGCTTCATTGCCAAGAGCGCTCAGCTGCCGATCTCACTGGAAACACCGATTGGCAAGGAGGAGGATTCACGGCTTGGTGATTTCATCGAGGCCGACATTGAAAATCCAGAGCAGGATGTGGCCAAGAATCTCCTGCGGGAAGATCTCGAAGGAGTGCTCGCCACCCTCAGCCCTCGCGAACGGGATGTGCTGCGTCTGCGCTATGGCCTCGATGATGGGCGGATGAAAACGCTGGAAGAGATTGGCCAGATCTTTGATGTGACCCGGGAACGGATCCGTCAGATTGAGGCCAAGGCCCTGAGGAAGTTGCGGCACCCCAACCGCAACGGTGTACTCAAGGAATACATCAAATAGTCCGCAAAAAATCGAATCCACGAAAGGGGGCTCAAGCCCCCTTTTCTTGTTGCAGGCCATGTCTGCGCTGCTAAGGCCTAAGCGCTTAAGTCAGCCAATCCAGATCTGCTGCGGGCCATTCAACCCTGATCGCACAACAAGGCATCCCCTGTTCCATCAGCCCAGGCAAGGAAGCGCCATCGCTGATGCCAAGCCCAATCACTGACAAGGCTCTGCAACCTACTCAGCCACCATGCTCAGAACGATCAGAGCGATGGTGGAGATCTTCCGCAACAAGGGTGATGAGGTCAGCTGAAGGCTGGTGAGGGCGACTGCTTAATCTATGAGGCTGGATTTCTTTAACGATGGCCCTCACCCAACTGCGCATCGCCTCCCGCAGAAGCCAGCTGGCCATGGTGCAGACCAACTGGGTGCAGGCAGAGCTGGAGAAAGCACACCCTGGTCTCAGCATCTCCGTGGAGGCAATGGCCACCCAGGGAGACAAGATTCTGGATGTGGCACTGGCCAAGATCGGTGACAAGGGTCTGTTCACCAAAGAGCTGGAAGCCCAGATGCTCGTGGGGCATGCGGACATCGCCGTTCACTCCCTCAAGGATCTGCCGACCAACCTGCCTGAAGGGCTGATGCTCGGCTGCATCACCGAACGGGAGGACCCTGCAGACGCTCTGGTGGTGAATGCGAAGAACGCAGAGTACAAACTCGCCACACTTCCGGAAGGGGCCGTTGTTGGCACAAGCTCCCTAAGACGCCTTGCCCAGCTCAGGCACCACTATCCCCATCTGGTGTTCAAGGATGTGCGCGGCAACGTGATCACACGCCTGGAAAAGCTTGATTCCGGCCAGTACGACTGTCTGATCCTCGCCGCTGCAGGCCTGAGCCGGCTTGGGTTCAGCGATCGCATCCATCAGTTGATTCCCAGTGAGATCTCCCTGCATGCCGTTGGCCAAGGAGCCCTGGGCATTGAAAGCGTTGAAGGCAAGCCAGAAGTGCTTGAAATCATCAAAACCCTGGAGCACACCCCCACGAGTCAGCGCTGTCTGGCGGAACGCGCCTTCCTGCGGGAGCTGGAAGGGGGCTGTCAGGTGCCGATAGGAGTCAACAGCAGCATCGAAGGCGATGAGCTTGTGCTCACAGGAATGGTGGCAAGCCTGGACGGGAAAAGGCTGATCCGTGATCAACGCCGCGGCACCTGTTCAAGCTGTGAAGCCATTGGCACGGACCTGGCTTTGGCCCTGAGAGCCCAGGGTGCCGGCGAGATTCTTGCCGAAATCTTTGCTGAAGTCAGGCCTGAGGCCTGAGCGGCGAGGAGAGATCAGATCAACTCACCACCGCACCATCTCAAGCTGAGATCGATCTCAAACTGAAGATCCGTCAGCGGCGAATCTCCACAGGGGTCCCCACATCCACCATGTCGTAGAGCTGACGAACGTGTGCATGCAACATGCGCACGCAGCCATTGCTCACGGCACCCCTGACATTGACCCAATGGGGCCAGGGTGTGCCATGGATACCGAACTGATTAGGCCCATTCTGGAGAAAGCCGATCCAGCGATCGCCGAGGGGGCTTTTGACGCCAGTGGTGGAATTGACCTTACCCGTCTTGGTGCTCTGGTACTTGGGGTTCACCTGCATGTTCTGCACCTGATAGACACCCGTTGGGGTTGGCGTGCGGGGATCACCAATGGCAACAGGCCATGGACCGAAGCGCTGCCCATCACGCATCACTGAGATCTCACGGCGACTCAGCACCAGCACCACCTTGGTCTCCACTGGTGGATCCACGGGATCAAGCACAGCCACTGTCACTGCCCCTGGCTCAACTGCCGCTGGATTGACCACCGCTGGATTGACTCTGGAGTCCTCAGCCATCGAGGCCTGAACCATCGAGGGGAAGAGCCCCCCCGACGCCAAAAGAGAAGCCACAGCAAGGGCACAGGAGTGACGCGGAAGACTCGCCACGAGACGAAATGGACTCACTTGTCTCAAACTAAGCATTGGCGAGAGAAAAAGCAGCCTTTCCGCCGAGAAGCCCTGGGCTTCACCCTTTGCCGTAGTGACTCAGCCCGATCAATCAACCAGCTTTGGGTCGATCTCGCTGAGGTAACGGGCTTCGCAGGCCTTGATGATCTCCACCGCTTTCTCCACACCGAAGAAACCATTGACGCGGCAGGTGCCTGGCTTCTTCAGATCCTTGTAATGCTCCCAGTAGTACTGGGTCTCCTTGAGCCAATGGTCCCCAAGCTGCTCGTAGCTGGTGATGTGATCCATGCGCTTGTCATCGGCAAGCACAGCGATCACCTTGTCATCCACCTCGCCGCCATCATCGAAGGTCATGATGCCGATGATCCTGGCTTCAACAATCGAGCCTGGAACCAGGGGCTCCGTGACGCTGACAATCTCGATATCCAGTGGATCGCCATCTTCATCCCAGGTGCGGGGGATACAGCCGTAGGCAAAGGGATAGGCCAGGGATGAATAGCCGACGCGATCGAGCTTGAGATGGCCGGACTCAGTGATCAATTCGTATTTATTGATCGTGTTCGAATTCAACTCAACGATCGTGTTCAGCCTCAGCTCGGATTCATCGGCGAAGGCAGGCAGGATATGGAGCAGGTTGGGCATGCTGCGGCTGGGGGCCTGGTCGAGGTTGGCCATGCGGAGCAGAGAACGGCGCGGAGCATCCTACGGGGCCCTGTGATCAAGTTCACATCTGGCCTTGATCCGGGCCAATGCTTTTCTGCTGAAGCTGCAGGAACCTATGGTCAGCGGTGAAGGACGAAAACAAAAAGTCGTCACCGCCAGAGGGGGAAAACGATAAAGAAAAGCCCCGCCGTACAGCGGGGCTTTTTGATGGGAAGGTCTGGACATCAGGGCCTACACCCAAAGCAGATCCCTTAAAGCCTCTGCAACCAATTTCGGTCGATGCTGTTGTTGACCTCCCTGGAAAATCCTTGGAACAACAAACCAATAGCAACAGAATGAACTGTTGCAGCGGCAAGCTGATGTTCCTGGTTTCGTTCAGATCCTGGGGCGGATCGGATCATCAAAAAAACCCCGTGAGAACTCTTTCAAGTCAAGGCAGGCGTGAGCGGGTTGGCTATTATCAATCAAAACGTGGTTAATGCGGTTTTTTTGATGGCCCATGCAGCAAATCAGCGAGGTCGATTAAAGCTTGATGTGCCTGCGGATGGACTGATCGCCACCCGCAAGATATTTAGCTCAACAATTGATGGTGAGAGCACCATTTATGCTTGGCAGGGCAGAGTCTACAGCCATATTCCCGAAGAGCCGGATCGCCATCTCTTCAATATCGAAGGGATGAATATTCGAACCACCAAAACCCATAAAAGTGAACAGAAAGGCGTTGGCTTTCGAATGTTTTCCAAGGAGGTGATGCTTTTTCTTGATCCCGTTTCCAATGCAATACTAAGACAATGGGAAAATCCCTGGACTGGTGAATGTGTTCCGGTCTTCCATGTAGCCAACGATCCCGCCAATAGCCGGCCAATTTTGCCAAGACAGCAGGGGTTTGAAGGCAGAGTATGCAATAGAAGAATTCTACTTAGCTATCAAATTCCACTTTTCTATGACAATCCAATGGCAGACATGGAAGGCTTCGAAAAGCTGAAGCACTATCACGCTCTGGAGATGTTTGATTTCTTCCTTTCTGAACAGGATCTCACCGATCAAGCAAGCCCAAGAGTCAGCGACATCTGTATTGCCTGGAACCGCATATCTCAATGGGAACCCTGGATGAAGATGGGAAACCAGGGCGGTGAACTGATCTTTGATGCCGCTGGCATGCGCCTTGCAACATGGAGCGATCTATCAACAACACTGCGTGATGAGATTGAGCAGAATTATCCAAACTTCCAGACTCCGCCGCCACTGGATGATCAACGACCCAACCAAACCAGTTGGAGCAACTACAAGGCTTGGCTGGAAAG
>MPMF02193783.1_pt1 | contig 96615 bp, 71 predicted proteins | sample 1617271 | NCBI WGS metagenome assembly MPMF02 (sample SAMN05944812, study PRJNA350692) | marine metagenome | biome: marine; feature: ODZ; material: water; isolation source: 120 m water sample prefiltered with 30 um filter, filtered on to 0.2 um... | place: Pacific Ocean | collected 2012-04-09... | reverse complement strand
GGATAAGCAACTTCCAGGCCATGCCAGCGCCCCAGAAGGGCAGCTGCCAGAACCTCTTCAGGGCCATTTGGTCCTGTAAAAAAGGAAGTGCGCGGGGGGGACTCGAACCCCCACGGGTATTACCCCACTAGATCCTTAATCCGGTAGAGTTCGCTGAAAAATCGACCACCCCTGCGAATAAGGGAGCATGCAAGCGTGACGAAGCGACGGCAGGCGCAGGATCCGGCAGTTTGACGACCAAAAAAGTGCAACCCTGTAAACGTAATACGGCCATTTCAGGGGTCGATCCCAAGGACAGGCAGGCCACCTTGCCAACACTTCTCAGCACCCTGCCGGATCACAGAGTATTTCAAAAATACACTCAATTCCGTGACATCGAAAAAGCGCAAAAAAGTTTCCGGATAAGGGCCCCTGCGGGTCACCTGGAGCAGGCACGAAGGTGGATCAGTTCCCAAATTGGAGTCGGAAAAAGGCTGTGTCTTCTATGGAAGTGAGCCGCAGCTCTATTTGCCCCTGCTCGTTGATCGTCGGGTTAAGACCGGAGAGATCCAATGGAACAAAGGTCTCCAAATCCGTGGATTTCTGCAGACCAAAACTTAGTCGGAAGGACCCATCTGGATCCTTGCTGAGGACCGGACTGCCAGCAGCAAGCGTTTGCAGTTGCTCAAGCGTGCAAGGAGCAGAAGCTTCCTCCCCGTCAGCGACAACAAGGTTGTTCCAGACAGGTGTGAAATTGAAGAGGTTTGATTCCAAGGTCCCGAAGCTCGCAGAATACTCAGGCAAAACAACGGCCCGGGCTCCAACCGCGATATTGAGGAAAGAGGTTACATGCACTTCTGTTGGCGCTCCCATGGGGAATTCAACTTCCGACAGATTGATACAGTTCTGGAAGGCTCCAGAAGCAATCTCATAAACACTGCGCCCCATCTTAACAGTAGTCAGACTCGTGCACTCGTAGAAGGTGTCTTCCTCAATCTTGGTGACTCTATCAGGAATGGTGACGCCCGTCAGGCCACTGCATTCAGTGAAAGCACTGCTTCCGATATAGCTTAACGCGCTGTTTTCCCCGAAAGCAACGCTCGCCAGGCTGCTGCATTCAGCGAAAGCACGATTTTCGATCCTGGTGACGCTGTCAGGAATTGTGATGCTCATCAGGCTGGCGCAGTTCTCGAATGCACTGGTATCGATGACAGTGACCCCAGCAGGAATTGTGACGCTCGTCAGGCTGGTGCAGTCCTCGAATGCACTGGCATCGATGACAGTGACTCCAGCAGGAATTGTAACGCTCGTCAGGCTGGTGCAGTTCTCGAATACACTGGTATCGATGACAGTGATCCCAGCAGGAATTGTAACGCTCGTCAGGCTGGTGCAGTTCTCGAATGCACTGGTATCGATAGCAGTGACCCCAGCAGGAATTGTAATGCTCGTCAGGCTGGCGCAGTCCTCGAATGCATTACTCCCGATTCCAATGACGGCATTTCCTTCAATCGTGTCTGGAATCAGGAGATCCCCGGAGGCCTCTTCATAACAATCGGTGATGATGACCACCCCATCGTCCGTGCTCCAGGTCAGAATGCACAGAGCATCCATGCAGTCCACGATGAGCAACCCATTCCACAAGGAACCGGCATCACCAAAGGAGGCCCTCTCCTCAGGTGTCACGATTGCCTGTGCCCCGCCCCCTAGATTGTCGAAGGCCAGATTCCCCACGGTTGGAGCTGAACCAAGAAAGGTAATACCCGTCAGGTTGGTGCACTCTCGGAACGCATTTTCCTCGATGCTGGTGACGCGGGCAGGAACCGTGATGCCCGTCAGGCTGGCGCAGGCTATGAAAGCACCGCTCCCGATGACGGTGACACTATCAGGAATTGTGACGCTTGTCAGACTGGCACAGCTAGAGAAGGTATTCTTACCAACACTGGTAACACCTTCAGGAATTGTAACGCTCGTCAGGTTGGCGCAGTTTGAGAAGGCGCGCTCACCGATGCTGGCAACACCTTCAGGAATGGTAACGTTCGTCAGGCTGGCGCAGTTTGAGAAGGTACGCTCACCGATGCTGGTAACACCTTCAGGAATTGTGATGCTCGTCAGGCTGGCGCAGGCATTGAACGCTCCGCTCCCGATGACGGTGACACCAGCGGGAATCGTGATGCTCGTCAGACTGGCGCAGTTAGAGAAGGCATTACTCCCGATTTCAGTGACGGTATTTTCTTCAATCTCATCGGGAATCAGGAGTTCCCCGGAGGCATTTTCATCACAATCGGTGATGGTGACCCTCCCCTCGTCCGTGGTGTAAGTCAGATCGCTGACATCAGCCGCCTGGAGGGACAGGACTGCGCATGCAAAGAGAGCCAGAAGAGCAGGGAGTGATTTCATATCGCTCCTGATCTATCAGAAACCTGGTAGAGGAGGAAAGAGCAAAGCCCTGGACCATGTCTCTCTTCGCGTCCTCAATCGCTGCCTTGGCATCCTGGAGCGTTACTCTCCTTGTCCAGTGGGACACGAAAAGAAGGAGAAAGCCAAATCCCGGGCTTTGAGGTTTCCTTGCACGCGATCCAGCGTTCTTCTCCACCTCCGTTCCCGCGTTGAGCACCTGGACAAACTCGCCGCCGATCCGATGTACGCGCTCCCTTACGGAGAGATCATCGACTGGCTGGCGAAGCAGGACATCGCGCCTGACAAATTTTTCGGATCGGAATAACGGCCCCCCCGGGGGTGCGTGGTTGTCGCCAGGATTTCTCCCGCCGCGCTCCCGGGGGTTTTGCGTGACTGCATAGCCGCCGTTCAGGGGCAGGATAAGGGCAATAGCTTCTTTCCCTCCCGGCTCCTGAAACCTCTCCAGAGCCGTTTGGCCCTGTAAAAAAGGAAGTGCTCGAGGGGGGACTCGAACCCCCACGGGTATTACCCCACTAGATCCTTAATCTAGCGCGTCTACCAATTCCGCCACCCGAGCATGAGGAGGTTTCCTTCGCAGTGGGCGGGAGGCTTACGGGCGCACCGAACGAAAATCAAGCCAATCCTCATCGGGAAACAACAGTTTCCCTGCCGCCCCTCATTGCGTCTGGACGCCGTATTTTCATCGTGGGACGCTCACCGCAAGCGAATCGCCATGAATCCACCCATCCTCGCCGTCTCGCTTGTCCTCCTTCTCAGCACCCTTCCCGGTTCCGGCCAGGAACTGAAACTGACCTTCCATGCCGCCCCCAGGCCCCTCGCCGGTGGAGCGGTAGTCGAGGACTGGCCCCGTTTCCTGGGCGCCCGTGACAATGCCTCCTCCAGGGAAACCAAGCTCCTCGGGAAGTGGCCGGCGGGCGGCCCCAGGAAGGTCTGGGAACTGGAAACCGGCGAGGGGTATTCCAGTCCCCTCCTTGCCGGGGGAAAACTGATCTACTTCCATCGCCTCAATCACAGCACCCTCACCGGCGCAGGGGAGGAGGTCCTCGACTGCCTTGATCCGGACACCGGCAAGCGTCACTGGCGCATGAAGTATCCCGTCACCTACCGCGACCGCTACAACTTCAGCCCCGGTCCCCGCTCCAGCCCGGTGGTGTCCGGGGGACGAATCTACCTCACCGGCGTAACCGGCATCTTTCACTGCCTCGACCTGGAGACCGGCGCCATCATCTGGAAGCGCGATCTGCGCAAGGACTACAACATCCCCACCTACTTCTTCGGCTATGGACCAAGCCCGAGCCCGGTCTGGCAGGACCGCATCATCCTCAACGTGGGCGGCCGGGCGGCCGCGGAAGGCCCGGGCGTCTGCGTGGCGGCCTTCTCCATCAGGGACGGCAGCACGCTCTGGGAGGTAAAGGACCAGTGGGGCGCGAGCTACGCCTCCCCCACCATCACCAGACTGCAGGGTGTCGACTGCGCGGTGGTGGCCGCCGCGGGCGAAAGCCGTCCTCCCCATGGAGGGCTTCTCGTCATCGACGTCAAGTCGGGCAAGGTCTACGACCGCTTTCCCTGGCGCGCCGACAAATTCGAATCCGTTCTGGCCTCCTCTCCCCTCATCCTCAACGACAGGCGCATCTACCTCGGTGACTGTTACGGAGTGGGCGGGGTTGTTCTCGAGTATGACAAGACCCTCAAGTCAAAGGTGGTGTGGAAGGAGCGCTGGTTCGGAATGCACTGGATGATGCCCCTCCAGATCGATGGACATCTCTACGGTTTCGCCGGACGCAACATCCCGGACACCCAGTTCAAGTGTGCCCATGCCGCCACCGGCAAGATCCTCTGGGAAGAGGACCTGCAATGGCAGGAGGCCGGACGCACCCACGGCCTCTTCCGCGGCAGTCTCCTGCAGGCCGATGGCCGGATCTTCTGCCTGGGAGAGGACGGCGTGCTGGCCGAACTGAAGGTCAGTCCCAAGGGCGCGGAAATCCTCCAGAAAGCCCGCCTCTTTGCCGCCCGCTCAAGCTGGACCCTCCCCACCCTGCACAAGGGGCTCCTCTATGTCTCCCAGAACGAGCCCGACTTGCTCACCCGCGCCCCACCGCGCATCATCTGTTACGATTTCCGGGGCGAATGACTGCCGCCCGCACGTCCATGAAAGCCCTCGAACTGATTGCCGCCTCCACCTTCGACCTGGTGGAGATGCCCGTCCCTGAACCGGGACCCGATGATCTCCTGGTGGCAGTCCGGGCCTGCGGAATCTGCGGGAGCGACATCCACGGCATGGACGGAAGCAGCGGCCGGCGCATCCCGCCCCTCGTGATGGGCCACGAGGCGAGCGGGGTGGTGGAATGCTGTGGGTCCGCGGTCACCGACTGGTCCGGAGGAGACCGGGTCACCTTCGACAGCACGATCTACTGCGGCCAGTGCCACTACTGCCAGTCAGGACGAGTCAACCTCTGCGGGAATCGCGAGGTTCTCGGAGTCTCCACCCCCGACTTCCGGCGCCAGGGTGCCTTTGCCGACTTTGTCCTTGTCCCGGCCCGCATCTGTCACCGGGTTCCCGATGAGGTCCCCTTCGAGGAAGCGGCCTTTGCCGAACCGGTCTCGGTCGCTCTCCACGCCGTCAACCGGGTCAAGGTCCGGGAGGGAGAGTCCGCCGTGGTGGTGGGGGCCGGACTCATCGGTCTCCTTGTGGTGCAGGCCCTCAGACGGGCTGGCTGCACCAACATCATCGCCATCGATCTGGCCGACGAACGGCTCGAACTGGCCCTTCAGCTGGGTGCCTCCTCCACCCTGCGATCCGACCGCGAGAACGTTCTCGAGAAGATCCGCGCCCTGAGTGGTGGTGAGGGTCCGGAGATCGTGATGGAAGTGGTCGGGATCAACCCCACCGTGGAACTGGCGGTTAATGCCGCCCGCAAGGGGGGACGGGTCTGCCTGGTGGGCAACCTCGCCTCCAGCGTGCAGTTCCCTCTCCAGGCGGCCGTCACCCGCGAGCTCGAGGTGCTCGGTTCCTGCGCCATCAACGGCGAGTATCCCGATGCCCTCGCCGCCATCGCAGCGGGCGAGATCGACGTAAAAGCCCTCACCTCCTGCGTGGTCCCCCTCTCCGAGGGCGCCTCCTGGTTTGCTCGTCTCCACGAGGGCAGAGAGCCGCTCCTCAAGGTCATCCTTCGCCCGGGATAACATCTCGATCCCCCCAACCTGAACCTGCCAACTCCCACTCCTCTCATGTTTGATCTCTCCGGAAAGACCGCCTTTGTCAGCGGCGCCAGTCGCGGCCTCGGGAAGGGCTTCGCCCTCGCCCTCGCCCGCGCGGGCGCCGACCTCGTGATTTCCAGTCGCACCGGCGACGGCCCCCTCCTTGAGACCCGGGCCGAGATCGAGGCCCTGGGTCGCCAGGCCTGGCCTGTGGCCCTCGATGTGCGCGAGCAGGAAAGTATTGTGGAAGCCACCACCCTGGCGTGGGAGCGAGCCGGACAGATCGACATCCTCGTCAACAACGCCGGCTGCAACGTGCGCAAGCCGGCCCTCGAAGTGACCTGGGAGGACTGGAACCTCGTCCTCGAAACCAATCTACGTGGGCTCTTCTTCCTCGCCCAGGCCCACGCCACCCGCATGATTCCGCGCCACTACGGACGCATCATCAACATGGGATCGGTCACCTGCGTGGCAGGCTATGCCGGGCTCGCTCCCTACGGAGCCAGCCGGGGTGGTGTGAAGCAACTCACCATGAGCCTGGCCCACGACTGGGGTCCCCACGGCCTCACCGTCAACTGCCTGGCTCCCGGGTGGTTTCGTACGGAGCAGAACAAGGTCATGTATGAGGACGAAGGATGGGTCGACTACCTGCGCGAGCGCATTCCCCTCGACCGCCCCGGCGCTCCCGGAGACCTCGACGGAACCGTGGTCTGGCTCGCTTCCGATGCCAGTGCCTACGTCACCGGCCAGACCATCCTGGTCGATGGGGGAATCTCGGTCGGTGCAACCCGAGCCGTGCCCGGGAAGTAGGTCAACAGTCCTCCAGATGGTTCTTGTTTCACAAGAAACCCGGGTGTTCAACGGCCTTTAGTCTACAAAAATAGTCAAAAACGGTCGAAAGCTACGCATCAACATATCGAGATTTGTTGATTTGTTTGTTGCCTGCATTTCTCTCTCCCGCTAGCGTCGCCCCGGGATGAGACCCGACCTCACCACCGAACTCCACGATCTCTTCGCCTCGCGAATCGCCCTCCTCGATGGTGCGATGGGGACCACTATCAGGGACTACGGAATTGACGAGACGGGGGCCCGCGGGAAGCGCTTCGCGGACGCACCCAAGGATCTGCTCAACAACGGCGACATTCTCTCCCTCACCCGGCCGGAGATCATTGCCGACATCCACAAGCGCTTCCTCGAAGCCGGGTCTGATATCATCGAGACCAACACCTTCTCCGCCACCACCCTCTCGCAGGCCGAGTTCTTTCTGGAGGATCCCCGGGAACGTGGCGGGCGCAAGGATCCCACCTTCTTCCAGGAGGTCCTTGAGAATGATTTCCTGCGCACCCTTGCAGAGGACCTCAACCTGGAAAGTGCCCGCCTGGCCCGCAAACAGGCAGACCGCCTTGCGGAGAAGAGTGGCATCCGCCGCTACGTGGCCGGCGTCATCGGCCCCCTCACCCTTTCGCTGACCAACGCTCCCGATCACGATGACCCGTCCTTCCGTCCGGTTACCTTCGACCAGGTGCGGGAAAGCTACCTCCACCAGGCCCGGGCATTGGTGGAAGGAGGATGTGATCTCCTCCTGATCGAGACGATCTTCGACTCCCTCAATGCCAAGGCCGCCCTGGTGGCGGTCCAGGAGCTCTTTGATGAGAAAAAGTCCACCCTGCCCCTCATCGTCTCCGCGGCGGTGGGCAGTGGTGGAGCCACCCTGATCTCCGCCCAGCGGATCTCGGCCTTCTGGATCGCGGTTCAGCATGTCCAACCGCTGGCGGTGGGGCTCAATTGCTGCGAAGGACCGGACGTTCTGCGCCCCTTCGTGGCCGAACTGGCGGACTCCATCGACTGCTACACCTCCTGCTATCCCAACGCGGGACTCCCCAATCCCCTCGCCCCCACCGGTTTCGACCTCGAACCTGCCGACATGGCTGCCTACATGGGCGAATTTGCACAGGCAGGGCTGATCAATATCGCAGGTGGCTGCTGCGGCAACACTCCCGACCACCTTGCCGCCATCGCCGGGGCCGTGAAACGGCATCCCCCCCGCAAATCCCGTGCCCATGCCGCCTGAACCGCCAATCCCCCAAGGGTAATGCCACTGAAAACCCGCCCTCTCCGCCTCAGCGGCACCGATGCCTATGTCCACGGCGCCGATTCCAATTTCCTCATGATCGGGGAACGTACCAACGTGGCTGGTTCTCCCCGCTTTCGCAAACTGATCAAGGAGGACAGACTGGAGGAGGCGGTCGAGGTCGCCCGCCAGCAGATTGGCAATGGCGCCAACGTCATCGATATCTGTTTCGACGAGGGACTGATCGATGGAGTGGCCATGATGACCAGGTTCCTGCAACTGCTGCAGGGTGAACCGGACGTGGCCCGGGTCCCGTTCATGGTGGATTCTTCCAAGTGGGAGATCCTTGAGGCCGGGCTGAAGTGCCTCCAGGGAAAAGGGATCGTGAACTCCATCTCGCTCAAGGAGGGCGAGGACCGCTTCACGGACCAGGCCCGGATCATCCGCCGCTACGGGGCCGCAGTGGTGGTGATGGCTTTCGACGAGCAGGGACAGGCCGCAACCTACGAGGACAAGATCCGCATCTGCGAACGCGCCTACCGCATCCTCGTCGACGGGGTATCCTTTCCGCCCGAGGACATCATCTTCGATCCCAATATTCTGACCGTGGCCACCGGGATCGAGGAGCACAACAACCATGCCGTCGATTTCATCGAGGCCACCCGGTGGATCAAGGAGAACCTGCCCCACGCCAAGGTCTCCGGAGGAGTCTCCAATATTTCCTTTTCCTTCCGGGGCAACAATGTGGTGCGGGAGGCCATGCACTCCGCATTCCTCTATCACGCCACCCGGGCCGGCATGGACATGGGGATCGTCAATGCCGGCATGCTCGAGGTCTACGACGAGATTCCCGGGAATCTCCTGGAGTGCGTTGAGGATGTGATCCTGAACAGGCGTCAGGATGCCACCGACCGGCTCCTCGACCTTGCCGAGCAGTTCAGGGGCAAGGAGGGAAAGAAGCGAGAGGTGGACCTGAGCTGGCGCGGGGAAAGCATCGAGAAGCGCCTCGAACACGCCCTGCTCAGGGGTGTTACCGAGTTTATCGAGACAGACACGGAAGAAGCCCGACTCAAGTACGGACGTCCCCTCAACGTCATCGAAGGCCCCCTCATGGACGGAATGTCCATCGTGGGAGACCTCTTCGGAGAGGGCAAGATGTTCCTCCCCCAGGTGGTCAAGTCAGCCCGGGTGATGAAGAAGGCAGTGGCCTGGCTCACCCCCTTCATGGAAGAGGACAAGGCCGCCAATCCCAATCAGCGCTCGGCTGGCAGGGTGGTGATGGCCACCGTCAAGGGTGACGTGCACGACATCGGCAAGAATATCGTGGGCGTGGTGCTGGCCTGCAACGGGTTCGAGGTGATCGATCTCGGCGTGATGGTCCCCTGCGAGAAGATCCTCGCCACTGCCCGCGAGCGGGAGGCCGATGTCATCGGACTCTCCGGATTGATCACCCCGTCGCTCGACGAAATGATGCACGTCGCCTCCGAACTGAAGCGTGAGGGGTTTTCGATTCCCCTCCTTATCGGCGGCGCCACCACCTCCGCGCCCCACACCGCCATCAGAATCGCCCCCCACTACCCGGGCCCCGTCATCCATGTCCTCGATGCCTCCCGCTCTGTTCCTGTCACCACCGCCCTCCTCAGTGAAGACCAGCGCGACGAGTTCGTGGCCGGGAACGAGGCCCGGCATGAAAAGCACCGTCTTTCCTTCGCGGTCGGCAAGAGGAAGAAGGTAATCCCGCTGACCGATGCCCGCACAAACCACTTCGACGGCGGCTGGAGCGACTGGAGCCCTCCCGTTCCGGAATTCACCGGCACCCGCGTCATCGAGCGTCAGTCCATCCGCGAACTCACCAGCTACATCGACTGGTCACCGTTCTTCCACGCCTGGGAACTCCGCGGTATCTGGGATCCGGAGACCCGGGAACTGAAAACCCGCAACCAGGACCAGGCCCGGGAAGCCGCCAGGCTCCATGGCGAAGCCCTGGATCTCCTCGAGCGGATTATCGCCGAAAAACGCTTCACTGCGCGCGGCGTCTACGGATTCTTTCCTGCCAATTCCGACAGTGACGACCTTGTGATATGGACCGACGACACCCGCACCAGGGAACGCATCCGGCTCCACACCCTTCGACAGCAACTCGACAAGACCACCAACAAGCCGAACTACGCCCTTGCCGACTTTGTCAGCGGAGATCCTTCCACTCCCGATTATCTCGGAGCTTTCGTGGCAGGCATCCATGGTGCCGATGAGTGGGCCCGGGAACTGGAGGAAGAGGAACACGATCCCTACCAGTCCATCATGGCCAAAGCCCTGGCGGACCGTTGTGCGGAGGCCTTCGCCGAGTTGCTCCACCACCGCGCCCGGGTGGCCTGGGGAATCGAAAGCCCGGAACAATTCTCCAACGAGGAACTCATTCACGAGAACTACCAGGGCATCCGCCCGGCCCCGGGATATCCGGCCCAACCCGATCATAGCGAAAAACCTCTCCTCTTCGATCTCCTCGGAGCCACCGGGGCGACCGGCATAACCCTGACCGGGTCCCAGGCCATGCATCCGGGTGCCGCGGTCTGCGGGCTCTACTTTTCCCACCCGGAAAGTCGTTACTTTGGCATCAGCGAACTGCAGCGGGACCAGGTGGAGGATTACGCCCGGCGCAAGGGCATGGGCATCGCGGAATGCGAGAAGTGGCTGGGACCCTGGCTGGGCTACTCGCCATAAGTCCCCGCCCCCTTCTGGCCACTATCCGGTCTTCTCGCTCCGCTTTCGCTCGTGCGGACAGAGGATGCGCTTCCGCAGGCGGATCCGACTGGGCGTGGCTTCCACGAATTCATCCGGTTCGATATACTCGATGGCCCGCTCAAGGCTCATCTTGATGGCGGGTCGCAATCCCTCGTCGATGCTCTTGGTGGCTGAGCGGTGATTGGTGAGATTCTTGGCTTTGGTGGGATTGACCGGAAGATCGCCTGACCGCGCATTCTCCCCTACGATCTGTCCCTCGTAAACCTCATCGGTAGGCTCCACGAAGAGCCGACCCCGCTCCTCCAGACTCTCCAGGGAATAGGCCATGGCGGTCCCGGTCGACATGGAAACCAGGCTCCCCTGCTCACGGGACCGGATCTTGCCCACCACCTGACGGTAATCCTTGAAAAGGTGAGACATCACCCCATGACCACTGGTCAGGTTCATAAGTTCGAACTCGAAACCGATGAGCCCCCGGGTGGGAATGGTGACCTCCAGGTAGCTCATGGTTCCCCGGGGCTCCATCACCTCCACCACCCCCTTCCGGTTGGCCAGGGTCTGAATCACCCCCCCGGTCATATCCGCCGGCAGTTCAAGATAGAGCGTCTCGAAGGGCTCCATCTCGACGCCTTCCTCACGACGAGTGATCACGGTGGGGCGGGAGACCAGCACTTCGTAATCCTCACGGCGCATGGTCTCCACCAGGACTGCGATCTGCATGGCCCCGCGGGCCGACACATTGAAGATGCCCGCGCGTCCTGACTCGCTCACCTCGATGGAGACGTTGGTCTTCACTTCCCTCTGCAGGCGGTCCCAGATCGCACGCGAGGTGACATTCCTGCCATCGCGCCCGGCAAAGGGACCGTCGTTCACCGCAAACTGCATCTGCACGGTAGGGGGATCGATGGCCACGAAGGGCAGAACCTCAGCCTGCTCCGAGGCCGCGAGAGTTTCACCGATGTCGACATCTTCAAAGCCCGCCAACCCCACGATGTTGCCCGCTTCACCCACTGCCGCATCCTGGGTGCCCAGCTTGGCATACTCGAACACCTTGGTGATGGTGCTGCGCACCGTGCTGCCGTCCCGGCGAAGCAACCAGAGCGCGTCCCCTTTCCTGACCTCACCCGACTCCACCCGGCCCAGGGCGACCCGTCCCACGTAATCGTCCCAGTCGATATTGCTCACCAGCATGCGAAAGGGTGCCCCGGCGTCAACCTGCGGCGGGGGAACCCGTTCCAGGATGACTTCGATCAGCGGCTCCACGCTGTCACGCTTCTGGTCGGCAAGGTCTGCCACAAAGTAGCCCTCCTTGGCACTGCCATAGAGCACGGGTGCCTCGAACTGATCCTCGGTAGCCCCCAGTTCCAGTAACAACTCCAGCACCCTGTCCTGCACTGCCAGAGGGTCGGCCGCCTCCCGGTCGATCTTGTTGATGACAAGGATCGGCAGAAGACCTTCAGCCAGCGCCTTGCGCAGGACGAAGCGGGTCTGGGCCTGGGGCCCCTCAAAAGCGTCCACCACCAGCAGAACCCCGTCCACCATGCGCATCACGCGCTCCACCTCGCCCCCGAAATCGGCATGACCGGGCGTATCCACGATGTTGATGGTATTCTCCCTCCATTTCACCGCGGTGTTCTTCGCCTTGATCGTGATCCCCTTCTCGCGCTCCAGGTCCATCGAGTCCATGGCGCGCTCCTCAAGCTGCTGGTGGGCCTCCACCACCCCGCCCGCCTTGAGCAATTCATCCACCAGAGTCGTCTTCCCGTGATCGACATGGGCAATAATCGCGATGTTCCGGATATGATCGGTCATGGGGCAACTGGCAATGCGTCGCCACCCATGGTGATCCTTCATGGCCTGGTAACGCGAAGCCGGGAGACTCCGGTTTTTCGCTCCAAATGCAAGCGCGGGGATTGCGAAACCGTCAGCTTCGAGGCCTCACTTCTTGTTCCGCAGGAAAGGCGGAATATCGAGATCTTCGCCTTCGATGAGGTTCGGGTCCTCCCCGTCAAACTTGCCTTTGGGGCCACCATCAAGGGCCAGTTCTCCCTGTGGCCTCTTGGCCTGGGCCGAGGCTTGGATCTCCTCCAGCGAATCCAACTCGATGGGAGCAAGACCCTCCACGGGTTCAACCTCCTCAAAGGAGGTGATCTCTCCGCCTTCCGCCCCCAGGTCGATCGATTCACCCGTTTCGGCCAGGTTGGGCACGGCCTCGATCGCGATTGGTCGCGAAGTCGCCTTTCCCGTATTCGCATCAGAATCCATCTCCTTCGAAGAGTCAAAAACATCATCAACCGGGGACGCATCGGAAGGGGCCGGCAGCTTCACCCGCATGGTGACGTTGGAAGCGGTATTGGGAGAAACGGGAAGAACCTTCACGGGTTCGTCCTCCTCCTGCTCCTTATTCTTCTTTACCTTCACCCGGGGCTTGCGGCCGCTGCGCCCTCTCTTCGGGCCACCCTTGGCAGACGGTTTCAGCTCTTCCTTTCCGGCGTCCTCCGGGATCACCGGAACCGGGGTGCTATCCTCCCCTTCTTCGAGCTCCGGCGTTGCACCCTGCTCTGGCAGGGCATCGAGATCGGCCTCGGGAAAAGGATCCAGTTCAGTCAGCGGCTCGGGATCGGGTGGCGAACTCGCCTGGGCATCCACCCCGGAGGTTGACGACGATGCCTCTGCGCCCTCGCCCTCACCTGGTTCATCCAGGGGATCAGCATCTCCGTTCTCCTCCAGATCGGCCTGGGCGGAAGGAGCATCGTCGCGTTCCGCTCCGAGTTCCGCCCGGAGGCGTTCTTCCGGAAGTGAACTCACCAGGGTGACACTCAATGTTTCGGCCATGGCCGGATCCACCGATGTTCCAAAAAGGATCTGGGCAGTCTCGGGTACGTGCTTGCTTAATCCACGCATGAGCAACTCCAGTTCGTAGAGCGTCATATCCTCGCCACCACAGACATGGACAAGAACCGTATCGGTATCATGAAGGAGGCTGCCGCGATCGAGAAGCGGACTGACCAGCGCGTTCTTGAGCGCCTGCTGGGCCCGATTCTCTCCGTGGGCGATACCCGACCCGAAGAGACAGCGCGATTTGGGTGAACTCAGGGACGCCATCAGGTCGTCCAGACCGATATTCACCAGGCCCGGACGCATCACGATCCTGGTGACCGCCCGGATGCTCTCCGAGATCATGCGATCGGCCGCGGAAAAGGCTTCGTGTACGCCCTGCTTGGCAAGCACGAGTTCTCCCATTCGCGTGTTGTCGAAGGTGATAAGGGCGTTGGCGAGCACCGAGAGTTCAGTGAGAGCGGTCTCCGCCTGATCCCGTCGACGCTTGCCCTCGAAATTGAACGGAGTGGTGGCAAAGACCACCGTAAAGGCCCCCTCTTCCCGGGCCAGTCGGGCCACCAGGGGTGCCGCTCCCGAACCGGTGCCACCTCCCAGTCCCACACAGATGAAGATGATCTTACGATCGCGCAATGCGTCCCGAATCTCCAGTTCCGCCTCCTGCGCAGCCTGATTACCAAGCGCCGGATCACCTCCGGATCCAAGTCCCTTGGTCAGGTTGCGGCCAAGCTGGATCTTCTCCGGAGCGACCGAACTGGTCAGGGTCCGCACATCGGTATTGCAGGCGAGAAGCTCGGCCCCTTCCATGCCATCGAGAGCGATACGGTCCAACATGTTGGCACCGGCACCTCCTACTCCGATGATCTTGACGGCTGAATTCGGGATGGTCTGCTGGCGAGTTCTCTCGTAGGGAATCATGACGGGACTACTGCAGACCAAGTAAGAGGACTCAGTCGCCAAATGGCCAGAGCGAACGCAAAAAACCGCCCACCTTCCCCAGACCGGGGGAATGCGGGCGTTCTTCCTCAAGGATTTGCGCGTAGCGAATTAATCCAAGAGCTGTTGAGTATTGCGGATCCTTAAAATACGCGTGCACCCCGCTGACGTCCGGACTCTCCGGTCGATAGACCGGCAACTCGAACACCTCGCACGCCAGTTCACCGAGACCCTGCATCAGGCTGGATCCTCCAGTCAGGAACACCCCCGTGCCCACCCGGGTCAGGCCGCCCTCCGGCAGGCGTTCCTTTACCAGTTCCAGCGTTTCCTGGAGGCGCATGCGGATCACATCATTGAGAATCTGCCTCTTGATTTCCACCTCCGGAAACCCACCTTCGTCAGGAATCCTGACCACTCCCTCGGATTTCGCGGAGTCCCCCGAGGCGTCTCCCTCTGTCTTCTTGACCTGCTCAGCCTTCGAGAGAGGAATGTGAGTAACCAGGTGAATATCGTTGGTGACATGGTCCCCTCCCACCGGGATGCAACCCGAGGCAAGGATCGCGCCGTCGACATAGAGCACATAGTCGGTGGTTCCTCCCCCGATATCCACCACCAGGGCCCCCGCCTCCTTGCGCTTCCGGTCAAGGGCGATCTGGGCCGAGGCAATGGGAGCAAAGACCACATCATCCACGTCGAGAGGGATCTCCCGCGCACACTTGATGCTGTTCTGGACGCGGGTGCGAACCCCGTGAACGATATGAAACTCGGCATCGAGAGTCTTGCCCAGCAAGCCCACCGGCATGGTGGCGTGGGGCTGCCCGTCCACGATATAATGGCGGATCAGGCTATGGAGATACACATGCTCACTCGGGATGGCGATATCACTCGCAATCTCCTTCACCTCCTCAACATGGCGGGGATGGATCTCTGGCTCTCCTTCCGGCAGTCGGTAAGTTCCGCGGTTGTTTACACCCTCGATGTGAGGGCCGGTGACTGCCAGGAACACACTGCTGATATCGACATCACTGATGTCCTCCGCTTCAAGGAGAGCCGCCTTCACACAGGCGCGCACCTGTGGGTAGTCGACGATTTCCCCCTTGCGGACACCCGCCGAGCGGGTCTCTCCCAGCCCGAGAATCTTGACTGATCCATCGGGCTTCACCTCCGCCACCACCATCACCGTCTTGGTGGTTCCGACCTCAAGGCCGACATGAATGCGAGACTTAGACATTTTCCTTCCCTGTCACTCCTAATCCCAAGTGTCCGCGATGAACATTTCTTTTTACTGCCGGAGGAGGGATTGAATGTCCCGCTGCAGACGACTCCGCAAATGCGGCCCAGGCGCTCCCGGCCCGCTGGCCACCACCGGAATATTACGCTTGGGAATCAGGTTCACCATTGCCATCGATTCCCCGTCCTTTGCGGTAACCCGAAGCAGGGTGATGAGATTTTCGAGCTGCTCCTTGTGATCATACATCCCAAAGGTGGCCAGCACACCCGTGTTGGTCACCGCTTCCAGGGAGTAGTCATTCCGCACCGCAACCACCGGCAGGGACCATTCCGCCCCAGCCAATTCCTCCTGTGAAAGCCTGATCAGCTCCAGTCCCCGTCGCGCCTGGTGATGGCGAATCTCCTTCCCAATCGTGATATCACCCTCTTCCACCTGGCTCACCAGCAGGATGGGGAGAAGAATGGCCTTCTCTTCCCACCAGGCATCGCAGGGAAAGCAGACCCCGCTTTTGTCGAGGAGGATTCCCGCCACAGGGTTTCTGCCGATAATTCCCAAGGGACGGCATTCCAACCACGCAATAGGCTTCCGCTCCTCCACCCGCACCCGCAATGTCCCGGGAAGGCGTCGACCCAGTTCCACCCTCTCGATGCCGGGACGTTCCAGAAGCTGCCCCTTCATTTTCCGCAATTTGAGCCTAAAGATGCTGGAATCGGGATCGAGCTCGGTCAGCTCGCTAAAGTGCTCTGCAGTCATTTCCCCGTTGCTCTCCAGATCCACATGCCGGAGCCGAAACTCGTTGTTCTCGATGAAAAACTCACGCATTCCCTCCCGGACGCCCCAACCCACTCCTGCCAGCAGCGCTCCTGCCAGCAGCAATTTGCCCGAGCGCTTGAGATGACGCAGGCAGCTGAAGCACACGATACGCGGCGAACTGACCCTCAAGTGCAGGCGGCGCTCGGGACTGGGACGATTGACTCGGGAGGTCTTACGACGAGGCATCAGTTCTATGAAGGGATAGCGAAAGCTCTCCGATCCGACGGCAAAGCGCTCCAAAGCCATAACCTGGCTCGGCCGCCGCAGCACCCTTCGGCAGAAGGCTGCTCGCCGTCATTCCGGGAATAGTATTAGCTTCCAATATGTAAGGATTACTTAAGGAATCTAGCAGGATATCGACCCGGGAGTAAACCTCAATTCCAAGCGCCCGGTGAGCTGCCAAAGCCGCATCCTGCACGATTTTCGTGGTTTTTGCGTCTAAATCGGCCGGGCAATAGTAATCAGTTCCCCCTTCTCCGCTCATCCAGGGGTATTTATTGCTCATGTCATAGAAACCCTCCCGCGGGACGATGTGCACGATTGGAAAGATCTCCTCCCCCACGATTCCTACCGTCAGTTCCTTCCCCTCCACGAATTGTTCGACCAGGACCTCGTTGCCAAACCGCGCCGCATCCTCCATGGCTATCCGCGCCTCTTCCGCCGTATGCACGATGTGAACCCCCACGCTGGACCCCTCCCGCGGCGGTTTCACCACGCAGGGAAGCTCCATTAGCGGGAGCACCACCCCGCCCGAGACATCGACGATCTCGGAGGCGGGAGTCGGGATCCCCTCCTCCACAAAGCGCGCCTTGCTCGCCACCTTGTCAAAGGCCAGTTCACTGCTCACCCGCCCCGCTCCCGTGTAGGGCACCCCCAGATCTTCCAGGTAGACCTGCAGGGCACCGTCTTCCCCGAAGGTTCCATGAATGACATTGAAGGCCAGACCGGTCCCTTCCGGCAGGACAGGTGCGGTATCAATCACATCCACTCCCACCGCTGTGAGACCCTCTCCCCGCAAGGCTTCCAGCACGGCCTGCCCTGAGCTCAGAGACACCTCCCGCTCCGATCCCGGTCCCCCCATCAACACTGCAATCAACACCGATTCATCCATGGCACCGCAAGATCATAAAAGACCCGACCCACACGGTCGAGTGCTTTGGGATTCTCACGATGAAGTGGCACTCAATCACCTTGCTTCCTCGGAGGTGGATGCAGGCCGATATCGATCAATAAACCCCGGAAATCACCAACCGGGCAGGTCAACACCCTGCCCTGCGCGTTCCGGAGAGCCCTCAGAAGCTCACCTGGTCCTCCCCCAGGATCTGAACTTCCGTTTCCAGATCGATCCCCCGCTTCTCCTTCACTTCCGCCTTCAGTTCATCAATGAGCCGGAGCACCTCGCCCGCTTCGGCTTTCCCCCGGTTTACGATGAAGTTTCCATGCTCGGCAGAGACCTCGGCCTTTCCGACCCTCTTGCCCTTCAATCCCAGTTCGTCGATGAGTTGTCCGGCCCCGATACTATCGGGATTCTTGAAGATGCAACCCGCACTGGCAGCCACCGGCTGGGTGCTGCGGCGGTGATTCCTCGATTCTGACATCTTCCCGCGGATCTCCTCCATCCCAGCCGGGGTGCCGCGAAAGACCACCTGTAAAGCATAGTTGCGGTGAAGTTCCGGAACATTGCGGTAGAAGACCTCGATCTCAGCACGCGAACGGATCCGGATCTCGCCGTCCTCGTCGAGGAACGTCACGCTCACCACCTGGTCAAAGATCTCCCATCCCATTGCCCCGGCATTCATACGCAGACCTCCACCCACATTGCCGGGAATGCCTTCCATCCAGGCAAAACCACCCAGCCCCGCAGCCTCTGCCACACTGGCCACCTTCTTGAGACGCGCTCCCGCCCCGGCGGTAAGCAGTTCAGCCTCCACCGTGACTTCGCCAAATTCGCCCTTGGCCGGATGAATAACGGCCCCGCGAATGCCCCCGTCACGGACCAGCAGGTTTGAACCCCGTCCCACCACGCGCACCGGGACACCCCGTTCCTTGAAAAAAGCGACTGTCCGCCCGAAAGCCTGGAAAGTCCGTGGCTCCACCCAGAACTGAGCTGGCCCTCCTACCAGCATGGTGGTGTGCCGCCGCATCGCCTCGTAGAGTCGGGCCTCCATCTCTTCCTCACCGAACTCGCTCCGTAAGGCCTCCAACAGGACCAGATCATCAGCAATCTTCCTTCCCGCTTCATGCACATTGCCTGCCCCCAGGGTGATGAGGAGATCTCCCGGTTGCAGCAAATTACCGACCACATGATGAGCAGTCGCGAGGTCCTGGTGGTATACACACCTGGTGTCCCCATGGCGCTCCACCGCCTCCACGATCGTCTTGCCACTCACTCCTTCAATGGGGGCCTCGCTGGCCGGATAGACGTCCGTTACAAAAACGATATCCGCCTCCTGGAGCACCACTCCAAACTCCTCAGCCAGGCGCTGCGTCCGGGAATACCGGTGCGGTTGAAAGAGCACGACAATACGCTCCGGCTTCAGTGAACGCGCCGTCTGCAGGGTCGCTTCGATCTCGGTCGGATGATGTCCGTAGTCGTCGATGATGTGAAAGCGCGAGGAGAGGTAGACAGACTCAAAGCGGCGCTTTGCTCCGGCAAAGGAAGCCAGGGAGCGCGCCACCAGGCTGAAGTCCACCCCCAGATCGTCCGCCAGTGCAATGGCCGCCAGCGCATTGAGCACGTTGTGCCGACCCGGAATGCCGAGTTCCACCCGCCCCAGTTTCTCGCTCCGCCGCCACACCGTGAAGGAGATCACCCCACGTCCCTCGGTCACATCCGAGGCCGTAAAATCAGCATCATCCCATCCATACGAAAGAGCCCCCTCTCTCCCGCTGCAGAGTTCTCGTGCCGTAACGTCCTCCGCACAGTAGATGATCTTCTCCGAGGTCTGCTCCAGCAGAGTCCGGAAGACTTCTACAATCTCCTCAAGGCTGTTGTAGAAGTCCAGATGCTCCGCCTCGATGTTGAGCACGATGGCATGCGATGGTCGGTAAAGAGCCAGAGTGCCGTCGCTCTCGTCTCCTTCCGCCACGAGGTAATTGCTCTCTTCGTTCCAGTGGGCATTTGCCCCCAGAACGGGAATTTCCGCTCCCACGTAGTAAGAGATGGCCCTTCCGCTCTTCTTCAGCACGTGCGCGCACATGGCCGAATTGGTAGTCTTGCCGTGCGTGCCGGAAACTACCACGCCCTTCCGGGTGTGCAGGATGGCCGCCAGGCACTCGGCCCGGCGGACAGACGGGATCCCCGCCCGGTCCGCGGCCACCAAGGCCACGTTATCAGGCTTGATCGCCGAGGAATAAACAACCACCTCCACATCGGAAATCGCCTCTGCAGAGTGCGGAGAGGAAAACACCAGGCCCAGCAACTGCAGGCGTTCGGTCTCGCAACTGGTCACCCGGTCCGACCCGCTCACCCTGTGTCCCATTTCAAGGAGGAGGGCCGCCAGACCACTCATTCCCGATCCCGCCACCCCCAGCAGATGAATCCGCATCGGACGGGTTCGATCGAGAAGACGCTGACTGATCTCATCAATCATGGTGTGTAACTGGGATGGTGAGCGGGAATTGGTTGGGCGAAAAGCCCCAATAGATCTGATCGCTTTCGGCTACTACCCGGGCAGCAGGATATCACAGATCCGTCCTGCTGCGTCATCAACGGACAGTTCCCGCGCAGCCAGCTTCATCACATCCAGCTTTTTCGGAGATTCCAGCAATTCTCCGATCAACTTCGCCAGTTTCGCTCCCCCCAATTCGCACTCCGGCGCCATGAGAGCCGCCCCCGCCTGCTCGAAACACCGGGCATTGTGGGTCTGATGATCGTCAGCGGCGTGGGGATAGGGCACCAGAATCGAAGGCAGTCCGAGGAACGCCAGCTCCGTGAGGCTGGCCCCTCCGGCCCGGCTGATCACAAGGTCACTGGCGGCGTAGGCCGCTGGCATGTCATCGCAGAAACCATGAACCACATGACCGTTTCTCCCCGCTGCCAACTCCTTCACCCGCTGCTCGTCGTCCCGGCCCGCCACCTGCAACCACTGCACCCCCTCTCCAAGGATTCCCGCCGCCTCGGCCACCAGGGTGTTCAGTCCTCGCGCACCCTGACTGCCCCCGAAGGAGAACACCACCGGTTGATCAACGGACAGGCCAAGGGCTGTCCGCGCCTCGGCTCTGGATGGCAGGGATCCAAACTCGCGCCGCACCGGGGTTCCGGTGACCTCCACCTCGCCTCCCGGGAAGTAGCCCCGTGCGGCCTCAAGTCCCACCAGGATCTTACTACACCACCTCGCGCCCATCCGGTTCGATTTCCCGGGGAGGGCATTGGAGTCGTGCAGGGCGGTGACCAAGCCCATCTTTTTCCCGGCATACACGGGGGGAAGTGATGTGAATCCGCCCATCCCGAGGACCACCTCCGCACGGTGTTCCCTGAGGAGCCTCTTGGACTGGCGAATCGTCCTCCAGAGCTGCCAGAGAAAGGGCAGCATCTTCGGAGAAAGAGTGGGCGGTTTCGCGATGGCCGCAACGGTTCTGAAGTCCAGAGTGCCATACTTGGCAGAGGCATCGGCATCCACCTTCTTTCGTGAGATGAGGAGGAGCGGAAGGTGCCCGCGGCGCTTCAATTCCTCCGCCACCGCAATGCCGGGAAAGAGATGTCCGCCGGTCCCTCCACAGGCAATGACGACGGAAAGTTTCTGAGGCACGGGAATTGAAACTTTAGACCTTGGACTTGACTGGGAAGCCGGCATCCGGGGCTTTACCTCGCTAGATCTTCAGCGCGAGCTGCTTCTCCTTGATGATGGGCATCTCGGCACATTCGGCGTAATAGGCACGTCGGTGCAGACTGACAAGCAGACCCATCGCCGCAAGTGTAAAGACCAGATTGGTGCCCCCGTAGCTCACAAAAGGCAGTGGCAACCCGGTGTTGGGCAGGACACTGGTGACAACCCCGATGTTCATCAGAGCCGGCAGGGCGATCACCGCCGTAAGTCCGAGCCCCAGCAGCTTGCCGAACCGGTCGGATGCATGCAGCGCAATCGAGATTCCTGATGTGCTGATCAGAACAAAGCAGAAAACGATTCCCAGGGTGCAGAGGAGGCCCAGTTCCTCGCCCGCCACCGGGAAGATGAAGTCGGTATGAGCCTCCGGCAGGTAGCCGTGCTTCTCGGCGCCGTTACCCAGTCCCGCCCCCATGAGTCCCCCCGATGCCAGAGCGAGCTTGGCCCGGTACTGCTGGTAGCCCGCCTTGCGCTGAACCTCCGGATCATCAAGATTCAGCAGCGCCTCAAACTTCATGCGGCGATAGGGATCACTCTCCACCGCCTTGTAGAGTCCCAGAATCCCAACCACCGCGACCAGACTCAGCAGTGACACCCGGGTCCCGGCCGTAAACATCAAGAGGAAACCTGCTCCACCCAGCGCCACCGCGGTCCCCATGTCTTTCTCGAAGAAGATGAGCGCCACCGGGATTCCCAGCAATAGACCGGGTAGCACAAAACCCCGCAGGAACGACCTGGCTTCCGCCTGGTGCTGCGCAAACCACGCTGCCAGTGCGATAATCACTACCAGCTTGGCCACCTCGGATGGTTGGAAGCGTCCGATCACGGGGGCCCAGATCCAGCGTGCTTCACCCTTCACCTCCACCTGCACCCCAGGCACATAACAGAGCGTCAGGAGCACGCATCCTGCGATGAGGAGCGGCATCCATATCCTGCGCAGGATCCGGTAATCAATACATCCAGCCACCAGAGCCGCAAGAAGCCCTACCCCGGTAAAGATTCCCTGCCGCTTGACGAGCAGATAGGGATCATCATCCACCCCGTAGACCCAGGCACTGGTGCTCGCGAGCATGATGAGCCCCAGCGCCACCAGAATGGCAACGGAGATGCAGAGGATGATGGCAGCGCGGCGACCCATGGTGGCAGATTGGCGTCATTCCTTCCCTCAGCGGGTCGGAATGCGGAGTTTCATGTTCACCTGCAACCTGCGCGCATCCTTGATTTCATTGGCTTCCAGAAGCTCCTGGACCGAGACTTCATGCTGCTGCGCAATTCCCCAGGCAGTGTCGCCACTCTTTACGGCATAGATCCTGCCCTGCTCAGGGGCTGGGACCTGTCTGGAAGACGCCGGAGTCGGGTCTCCACCCTGCAGGCGGGAGGGCGGCGCGGCTTGTTCCCGACCTCCCCTGACGGTGGAGGAGGTCGCCCCTTTCTCCCCGGACCGGGGCACCCTCGGCTCCACCACCGCGGACACCTGGTTGACGGGCGTAATTGGTGGTTCCGGGGCATCGGAAACGGGAACCGGATTACCGGATGCAGTCTCCGCCGTAGATGCAATCCTGTTGGTGGGAATGCGCAGGATGGCGCCAGGATCCAGACCCTTGCCATTGTTGAGATCCCGCAGTTCCTGCGCATCAACACTCTTCAACCGGGCAATGCGCTCATAGGTATCGCCCGTCGAGACAAAGTAGAAGGTCTCGCCGCCCTTGGCAGCAGTCGCCGACTCCCTGTCCTGCCTGCCGAAAGCCGAGGTCGCATTTTTCGACTCACTGCCTGTGGTCACAACGTCGTCGTCCGTCACCCGGTTATGAATGAAGATGGCGGCAATGGCCGCCACATGAAGGACGAGGATCACCAGGAGGGCTCTTGCCACACCGAGGTTGGGAACTTCGGAAGCCAGGTCGACGCTGGCGGCCACCCGCTGCTTCTTCCGACGGGGAGTCCTGGAATGGAACACAAACAGGCTCCCTCCGCCTGTCGGAAGTCTCTTTTTCTGGAACGATTGTCTTTTCATCTGGGGTGTTTGTTATCGGTTGAAATTAGGGCCCTCACCTGAGGGCCTGCACAGTGGCCCGGAACGTGTCACCGCGTTCCTCATAGCCGGAAAACATGTCAAAGGAGGAAGTGCCGGGAGAAAAGAGGATCGTGCTCCCGTGGGGGGCCGCATTCCGCGCGATGCCTACCGCTTCCTCCAGGCTCTCCGCAACCCGGGTGGTCACAGCCTGCGAAAAGATGGCAGCCAATCGATCCCGGATCTCGCCAAACACCACGGCCGTCTCCACAGATTTCTCCAGGTGCGGCAGGAGCGGTTCGTAGTCCAGTCCCTTCTCTTTTCCGCCCGCAATAAGAATGGTGGGGCGATCCTGGGACAGGAGGGCGGCCTCCAGGGCATGCAGGTTCGTGGCTTTGGAGTCGTTGATGTATTCCACCCCATCGAGGGTTCGGATCAGTTCGCAACGGTGCAACGGGGGGGCATACCCGGCCAGCGCCTCCGACGCCGCTTCACGTGAGACTCCCAGGGCCTCCACAGCCGCCACTGCCGCCATCACATTCTCGGCATTGTGAACACCCCGCAGGCGGGTTGTGTAAAGATTCAGGACCATGCTTCCATCCGAAACAATGGAGCTTCCCTGCAACTCATAATCGCCGCCAGACTCAGTGCCGGAGAAACTGACGCGTCGTGCGGCAAGGTCACCCACTTCTTCCCCGAGACGCACCACCGCGGTGTCCCCGGGTTGCTGGTTCTCGAAGATGCGCCGCTTGGCTGCATGATACTCTTCCACACTCCGGTAGCGATCCATGTGATCGGAAGAAAAATTGAGCCAGACCGCCACATCGGGACGAAAGGTCTCAATGGACTCGAGTTGGAAGGAGGACAATTCCAGGGAAACTGCCTCCGGGTGATCGTTTCCCAGAACAACATCGGCAAACGGGCGGCCGTAATTACCACATGCTTCACAGCTCATCCCTTCGGCCCTTACCATGCGCTGCACCAACTCGGTGGTGGTGGTCTTTCCGTTGGTGCCCGTGATACCCACCACGCGCCCTTGATAGAATCGCGCGGCAAACTCGGTCTCCCCTATGAATTCCCCGGCCCCCTGGGCAAAGGATTGCGCGAATTCACCTCCCGTCTCGATACCCGGACTGATCACCACCAGATCAGCCTCGCAGCCCCGACCCGTCTCCGTGGTCGCTCCGGGCTGACGGGCAATCTCCGCCGCCACGCCCGCGAAGGTCCCGGAAGAGGCCGAATCGTAGAGGGTGACCGACCCACCCTGGCGCAACGCCAGCTGCGCGGCAGCCCGACCACTCCGTCCGGCTCCCAGGATCGCAACTTTCTGACCAGCGAGATTCATTTCGTTAAATTATCTTGAGAAGCCCCAGACCCGCCATGGCGAGCACAATTGAAATAATCCAGAAGCGGGTGATGACCTGACTTTCATGCCAGCCCCGCAATTCAAAATGATGGTGGACGGGAGCCATCGCGAAGATGCGTTTTCCACGCAACTTGAAGCTGCCTACCTGAAGGATGACGGAGAGAGCTTCTGCCACGAATACTCCGCCGATGATGACAAGGAGAAGTTCCTGCTTGATGCAGATCGCGGCGGTGGCCAGCGCACCGCCGATGGCAAGCGAACCCGTATCCCCCATGAAGACCTTGGCGGGGTGGCAATTCCACCAGAGGAATCCCATCCCGGCCCCCACCAGCGCCATAAGAACCACCGTGAGCTCTCCCAGCAACGGATGGAACGGGATGTGCAGATACTCCAAGCCGATCAGGCGGCCCGCCAGATAGGCTATTACGGCGTAAGCCAGGGAAACCGTGATGGTGCAACCAGTAGCCAGTCCGTCGAGCCCATCGGTAAGATTCACCGCATTGGAACAACCCGTGATGATGATCATGAAGAAAGGAATGGCCAGCCAGGAGAGGCTGAGAAAAGGCTTTCGCATCAGCGGAAAACTGATCTCGCTGACCTTAAAGTGCTGCACCACCGGTTCGGAGACTCCGCCCCCTGCATCCGTGCCCACCCCATCCGAAACTTCAAGAAAGTAACCCTGCCTCTCCTCCATCACCTTGCTGTCACTGAGTCCGAAGCCGGAAACCTCGGGCTTGAAGAAGAGAAAGCAGGCCGCCAGGCCACCGATCACAAACTGCCAGAAAAGTTTCTGCCGCGCACTGATGCCTTCTGAGTTCTTACGAACCACCTTGTTGTAGTCGTCCATGAACCCCAGCAATCCGAGAGCAAGCATCACGCAGCAGGTGACTGCAACGAAGGGATTGAGCGCCCGACCGCACAGAAGCACTGCCAAGAGAACTGCTCCTAGGATGAGCACTCCTCCCATGGTAGGAGTGCCCGCCTTGTCGCCATGCAATTCTGCCAACTTGTGCACTTCCTCCGCACTACGGATGGGTTGACCCACCTTGAGCGAAATGAGCTTGCGGATGACCCTCGGCCCAGAGATGAGAATGAAAAGGAAGGACAGGATGGTAGCGAGTCCCGCCCGGACCGTGATATACTGGAGGATATTGAGAAAACTGAACGGATCAGCCCAACCCGCACCGGAGGCCCGGGCTTGTTCCCATTGTTCGTATAGCCAGTAAAACATCAGTTTTCGTTTTCGGGAAAGACCTGGTTCATAACCTGCTCCACGGCCGCCGTCCGACTGCCTTTGAAGAGGACCACGTCACCCGCCCGCAGCGTCTCTCGTAGCCACCTGGCAGCGTCCTCATACTGATCAAAATGCTCCACCGCAGGCGCTCCTCCCTCCCGGGCCCCCTCCGCTATTCCTGCCGCCTCGGCTCCCACGCTAACCACCCGCAGGTTCTGTTGGGCCGCATGCGCGCCCACCTGCTGGTGCATCTCTTCAGAGACGCAGCCCAGTTCCCCCATCATTCCCAATACAACTGTCCGGGTGCTGCCATTACCGGTGGCCAGCTCGGCCACCACGCTAATAGCGGCCCGCATCGAGTCCGGGTTGGCATTGTAGGTGTCGTCATACACGGTGATCCCGTCATGATCGAAACGCCGCAGGCGACCGCCGGTCAACTGGACGGCCTCCATGCCAGAGGCCAGTTCATCCGGTGTCAATCCGAGCACCCAGCCCGCTCCCGCCGCCAGGAGAGCATTGTTCACCATGTGCTTACCGGCTACCGCAAGTTGCACGTGGGAACTCTCCTCTCCGTCGATGACGAGCTCGAATTCGGAACCCGCCTCCGTAAGTTGTAGTCCTTCGGCTCGAATCACCCCGCGCCCGTTACCCACCGATACCGAACGCGCATGGCTACGGGCCCCGAAGTAGTTCGCAAACTCGCATCCGGCAGTCACCAGAAGTGTTCCCACCTCCGGAAGTGAACGTGCGAGGGCTCCCTTCTCCTCCGCGATGGCCTCCCGGCTCCCCATGAACTCGATGTGCGCATGCCCGATGTTGGTAATGATCCCGATGTGCGGCTGCGCGATCTCACACAGCGGTGCAATTTCGCCGGAATGGTTCATTCCCATCTCCACGACGAGCACGTCATCGTCGTCGTCTGTCTCCAATACCGTCAGGGGCAACCCGATGTGATTGTTGAGATTCCCCTTCGTGGCATGAACCTGGTAGCGCTGCCCGATCACGGATGATGCAAAATCCTTCGTAGTGGTCTTGCCATTCGATCCGGTGATCCCGATCACCACCACATCGAGTTTTTCCCGGTACCAATGGGCCAGCTTCTGCAGCGCGAGGAGGGTGTCGTTCACCTGGATCACCGCACTCCTCCCGGGATCCAGACCAGCGGGGAGGTTCCGGACCACCAGTCCGGCGGCCCCGGCGGCCACTGCCTGGTCCAGGAAATCGTGGGCATCGAAGTTCTCGCCGGACAGGGCAATAAAGAGGGCGCCCGGCGCCACACTGCGCGTGTCGGTGGACACCCCGGATTCGACCAGGGCGTCTCCTTCTCCCGAGATGAGTTTCCCGCCCATCGCATCGCTCAGCTTCTGGATCGGGTAAGTGTTCATGAGCGTTCCTCTCCCCGGGCCTTGCGGCGCGCATCCATGGCCACACGTGTCTGCTTGCGATCATCGAACGGAATCCGCCCGTCCGCGAATTCCTGGTAATCCTCGTGCCCTTTGCCCGCAATAAGCACCACATCCCCACCCCGGGCCTCCTGCACCGCCGTCTGAATAGCCTCTTCCCGGTTCACCACCCGCTCATAAATTGATCCCGACATGCCGCGCTCAATATCTGCGATGATGCTCTCCGGATCCTCCGAGCGAGGGTTGTCGGAGGTCACCACGCAATAGTCACTGTGCAGCGAGGCGGCCTTGCCCATGAGTGGACGCTTGTCGCGATCGCGATCACCTCCGCAACCAAAGACGGTAATAAGACGGCGTGGATCGAGTTCACGCAAGGTACGGCATACATTGTCGAGAGCGTCAGGCGTGTGCGCGTAATCCACGAAGACTGTAGCTCCATCCACTGATCCAACACACTCCATGCGTCCCGGCACCTGAGGCACACCGGCGAGGGCCGCCACCGCCTCACGCATGGACACCCGCAGGGCCGAAGTGGCTCCGAGTGCGGCCAGCGCGTTGCAGACATTGAACCGGCCGATGAGTGGGAGGCGGACCAGATAGGACTTGCCCTTGGCAAAGAGCTGGAACTGAGCACCCTGGGAAGTCTGTTTCACGTTGCCAGCCCTGAAGTCGCAATCCACTCCGAATCCGTAGGTGATCAAATTGACCCGATCGGCATACTCGCGGACCAGAATTTCCCCGTGGAAGTCGTCGCGATTGACCACGGCCGTGGGTCTTTTCCCGGCCACGTCGTCTGCTACGCTGTCAAAGAGGCGGCGCTTGGAGGCGAAATACCTCTCCATCGTACCGTGATAGTCGAGGTGATCCTGGCTCAGATTGGTGAAGACCGCCACGTCGAAGGCAATGGCATCCGCCCGTCCCTGCTCCAACCCCTGCGACGACACCTCCAGGACCACTCCCGGGCACCTGTTGTCCCGCATGCGCCCCAGAAGCTCCTGCAGCTTGATCGTGCCGGGCGTGGTAAAATTGGCCATCTCCTGTTTCGAACCATCATCAAAGATCACCGTTCCGATCAGGCCGGCTCGCTGCATCGTCTGCTTCAGAATTCGGTGAATGAGAAAAGCCGTAGTGGTCTTCCCGTTCGTCCCGGTCACTCCCGCCACCCGCAGATCGGAGGACGGGTTCCCGCACCACACGCTGGACAGGATACCCAGAGCCTGGCGCGAATCGGGCACCAGCACCCAGCTCACACCTTCGGGAAGATCTGAACAGGCCGACGTTTCCGCCACAATGGCGCAGGCTCCCGCTTTCAGGGCCACCTCGATAAAATCATGTCCATCGACGGTATCGCCTTTCACTGCCACAAAGAGATCACCGGGCTCCACCTTCCGGCTGTCGTCCCGCAGTCCGGACACCTCGCAATCCGCAGACCCGGCCAAAGCCGCCCGGGGCAGAGGATCAATCAGTTCGTGCAGGATCATGGTAAAACTAACTGCCGTTGGAGGCGATGGCCTCCTCCACTGGCTCGGTTGGAGTAAGATTCAGGCAAGCCGCGGTGCGGGCCGCAATACGCTGGAACACCGGGGCCGCCACCGAGCCTCCCCCTATCTTGATCTCTTTCGTAAGGGGATCGCGGATCACCACCACACAGACAAAGGCGGGATCGTCGCGGGGCATGAATCCGGCAAAGGAGACCGCGTAACGATCCGAAAGGTATGCTCCGTCCTGGTAGAGACGTGCGGTCCCCGTCTTTCCGCACACAAGATAGCCGGGCACCGCCGCGAATTTGCCGGTGTTGCCCTTGCCGCGCGGATTCACCACCGTCTCAAGGGCCACGCACATCTTGCGCGCGGTTTTTTCGGACACCACGCGTTCCACTTTCTCGGGAGGAAATTCCTGCACCACCGTGCCATCGTTTGCGAGAAGAGCCTGTACCAGGCGCGGCTTCATGCGCACTCCGCCGTTCGCAATAGTCGCGTAAGCACAGGCAATCTGGAGAGGTGTCACCACCACTCCATAGCCATAGGTAATCCGCGAGAAGTTAATCCCGTTGCCGGGATCGGCCGTCCAGCCTCCCTCTTCCCCGGACAGGGTAATTCCTGTCTTCCGAGTAAAACCGAACCGGCGCAGATAATCCATGTAGCGTTTCGTTCCAACCCGCATCCCAATCTTGTAGGCTCCAATGTTACTCGACTTGGCGAGAACCTCCTCGAGGGTAATATTCTTGAAGCCCTTGTAGTCTCTCACGTAGCCCCCCGGAATTCTCATGTATCCGTTGTGGCAATACGTCTGCGTCTTTGGACTCATTATGCCCAGATCGAGCGCCGCCGCGGTGGAGATCAACTTCAAGGTCGAACCTGGTTCGTAGACTCCCTGCACCGCATAGTGCATGGCCGACTTGTCCATGTTCTGCCGCAGGTTCAAATCGAAATGCGGTCGACTGGCAATTGCCAGGACATCACCGCTCTTGGGTTCAAGCACGATAACCGCTCCACAGCTGGATTCAAATTTCTGGAGCCCCCAGTCCAGCTCCTCTTCCACGATGGTCTGAATGTTCAGATCGAGAGAGAGCCTGGCATCGAAACCCGACCGGGGCGGCTTGAGCACCCCCCCACCGGTGAGCAGAACCAGTCCTGACTGATCCTTTCTCGTAATCTGGTAACCATCGCGGCCCCGCAGATGGGAGCCTAGTTCACGCTCCAACCCGCACTGCCCCACCCCCTCGTGATTCACGTAGCCAGTGGTGTGGGTGGCCATGTTCGAGGCGCTGTACCACCGCTTTACTCTCTTCTCGAAGCGGAACCCGTAGATGAAGTTGTCCTCCAGCGTTTCCTGAATCTCGTCTGCCTCGTCCTCCCGCAGATCCTTCGCGATGGTGACATACTCCAGTTTTACGCTGAGTTTCTCCTCCAGTTCCTGTGAGTTGATGCCGATGGCGCGCGCGGCGATCGGTATCATGTGCTCGACATAGCGATCGAGAAGCTCCCCCAAAGGCAACTCCTCGCGTATTCGACGGGTGCGGCGCTTCAGAAATCGGCGGCGCTCCTGCTTCGTTCCCTCGATCCATTCTCTGCTGTCCACGAGTTCGGCGAAGGCCACACCCCTCGCCGCCACCTCCGGATCACGCAAATGAATCTTATCCGCAATCACGGTGGTGACCGGCAGATTTCGCGCCATGATGCGGTCGTTTCGATCCACGATATACCCGAACTTGCCCGGAATGATTTCCTTGTCTGTTCGATTACGGGCCGCCTTGGGCGCCGACGTATCGCGATCGATCCATTGAAGGTAGATGAGCCGGGCCGAAAGACCACTGAACCCGGTCACAAGAACCAGGCAAACTAGCAGGGCGCGGGAATGAACAGCAGATTTCACAGGGATCAGGGCCCACCAGTCGCAGTGGAGACAGTGGAGGGAATTACTGAGATCGAACGTGGATCTTTACCGGGAACAGTTGCCGTGACCTTGCCACTCCGACTCCGCAATAACGGGATTGCCTTTACAACTCCTACCGGGATCCGACGCAGGTCAGAAGACATCTCACTGAGTCGGTCATTAATCAGAATCGGATTGAGTTGATCGTCCAGTCGCACTTCAAGCGTCGTGATATCCAGCTTGTGCTGGGAGATTCGTTCCTCCATTCCCTGGATTTCCCGTGCGACGTTGATCTGGCGATTCTTGACGTAGACGTGGAAAACGCCCGCTGCCGCCATCATCACCGCGGCCACCATCAGAAACACGACCGTCCCGAATCCCAGATGTGGTTTTCCTTTGCGCCTGCGGTTCACGGCTCATCTACCTTCCTTTTTTCCGCCACCCGTAACTTGGCGCTGCGCGCCCTGGAATTCCCTGCAACCTCGGGAGCGGCAGGCGTCACCGGTCTGCGGGTAATCACCCGCAGACAGCAGTCCGGATTCGGACGCGGTGCGGGCCACTCGGGCCGGTCAAGTTCGCGCACGCTGCGGGACTTGAAAAATCGTTTGACCAAGCGGTCTTCCAGACTGTGGAAGGTGATCACCGCCATGCGCCCTCCGGGCTTCAGCAACGCCGGGGCCGATTCCAAGGCAGCTTCCAGAGCCTCCATTTCGCAATTCACCGTCATCCTCAGGGCTTGAAAAACCCGCGTCGCCGGGTGGATGCGCCCCTTGCGACCCACAACTCTCGCGACGCAGTCAGCAAGGTCCAGGGTGTCATTGAACGGCCTGGTGACACGGCGACGCACGATTGCTCTGGCTACTGCCCTGGACTTCCGCTCCTCACCCAGATCGTGGAAGATCCGGGCCAGGTCCGCTTCATCCCATTCATTCACCAATTCCGCTGCGGTGAGCTTTTCTCCAGGATCCATCCGCATATCGAGGCTCCCCCCGGATCGCAGCGAAAATCCCCGATCGGCAGAATCAAGCTGGTGGGACGACACCCCCAGATCGAGCAGAATTCCGTCCACTCCCTCCGGGGCGATTTCCCTTCCAGCGGCGAGAAGGTTCGAGAAATTCTGCTGCTGCAACATGGCTGCCTCACCATATTGGCTCAAGCGGGCCCGGGCGTGGGTGAGGGCCTCCGGGTCACGGTCAAAGCCTATCAACCGTGCATCCCTCTCCAGGATCGCAGCAGCATGACCGGCGCCACCCAGGGTCGCATCAACAATCGTCATCCCTGCCTTCGGAGCAAGGTAATGAATCACCTCTTCCAGCAGGACTGGAACATGATGGAAGGCACGCGAACCTTCACCACTCTCCGTCTTACCTTCTCCCCGCGTCGCATGGAAAGGGATCTCCAACCCCGGCACCGTCAACAGAGTTGTTGAACAGTCCGCTAGGCACCACGCCATCGACGGAACCGGGGTTGGAGAAGGCAGGAACATCAGCAGTTTGTCAGTCTAGTTCGAGGTAAAGGGTCAGGAGAAGTCCACCGATTCGTAGAGATCACCAAGCAGGGACTCCTCGGCCGCCTGCATTGCGTCGTGATCACGCGGACTCACAATGTCGAAATTCGTGCCGCGACCGGAGAGGTGCACAGCCCCACCGGCCTCCAATCCATGTTCTTCCGCCAGTTTCTTCGGGATGAGCACCTTGCCCTGGTCGTTGATGGCCACCTGGGTGTTGCGGGAATAAAGCAATCCCTTGCGCTGACTCTTGACTCCGGCCGGAAGATCCGACCCGTCGATCGAGTCAATCATGGCCTCAAAGGCCTGATCAGTCAGCGCCTTGAGCACGGGGATCTTGTAGGTCTGCCACTTCAAGAGTCGCAGGGGCAGAGCCTCCCCTCTCCCCGGACGCCACTCCGACGGTACCGAAACGCGAAATTTAGCGTCCAGTTTGAAGTTATATACTCCCTCGAAACTATTGGTTGGGACTCCCACCGTGATTATGCAGTAAATTAGTGCACTTTAGTACACTTTAGAGCACCGCTTGGTCAATATAAAATCTTTCCATAAAAATCGCAAAACCTGACTTGCTCACTGATATGTTTTAAAAACTATTCCAGAATGAGGCTTCTTTATTGGGGTTTTTGTTATTTTTACTGCTTCAGCCTATTTACTGCTCTTGAAGAACTCCAAAATCGTTGATTTTGAAAGGATTCAAGCGATTGGTGTACCAAAGTGCGCTCTGCTTTTCCCCTCCTCTGGGATCAACCTGGTAAAATCTCTCCCCTCCCGGGTTCGCTACCGGGAAACCCGCCGCCCTGAACCCGTGAATCCCAATGCTCTCCCAATCCGGTGGACCACAGGGCCTACTTCACCTTGATCACGAGTCGCGCGTCCTTTTCATCGACCTTTGTCGGCTCCGGGAACCAGTTCACGAAAAACCCGTGAATGAGGCGCTTCTGCTGAACGAACTCAAGAAGGCCGAAGTCCGGATTGGCGGTCGTGAGTTGAAACTCGTGATCACCGTAGCGGTCGGATTCCAGCTCAAAGGCCCGGGCACCCTTGGGACACTCTTCAGTGAGAACAGTGTCGTAGTCTTCAAACTTGATACGACTTGCCCTTCGTGCTCCCGCCGCAAAAACGGAAATCTTGGTATCTTCCAGCTTGGATTCAGTTTCCTTCTCCTCCAGGTCCTCATCCTCGATGTGCCTGAAAAGATCGCCTACGAGGATCTTTACTCCCGCCCGCAAGGCACCCTTGCTTTCTCCCTTCTCTAGAATCTTCGTGGAAATTTCCACTCCGCTCTTGTTAAAAACGTGGGTGATCCTGACCTTGATTCCCCCTGTAAAGGTGGCGGTAAAACTGACCGGCTTCCCCATCGGTGGCTCCCCGGTCTCCTTCTCGAAGTCTTCGAACCCATCCTCCACAATCCTGCGATAGGACCAACGGGGCTTTCCCCCCTTGCCTTTGACCTGCTCCCCCACCGTATAGTAGATCTTCAAACTGCAACCACCGACCGTCAGTCGTTCCCGGTTCTTCTCGAAGAACAACTCCGCGTCCCCGTCGCCACCGATAAGATACTCGAAGTCCCTTGAATCCGAAAAGGCCAGCCAGCACCCCAGGAAAGGTTTGTCCAGTCCGGCAGGAAGCTCCTCGGCCCCCGTCCAGGAGAATATGCCGAGGACGGCGCCAACGGCAGAGAGAACCCGTTTCACGGTGAAGCGGTAACAACAGCCCGGGCTTTTCACCAGCACAATTCTGGGCTTTGCTTGAGCCCCGATGACCACCGAGGAACTCGATCAATCCGCTCAAGACGACAATGTCCCTCCCGAGGGACTCTCCGACGAATTACACTCGCTCTGGTTGGCCCGGGCCGGACGTTGGGAAGACGCCCACGACCTTTGCTCCGGTATTCCCGATCCCGATGGAGCCTTGATCCATGCTCACCTTCACCGTGAGGAAGGCGACCTTTCCAATGCCCGCTATTGGTACAACCGTGCACGGCACACCGAACCTGCTCCTTCGGTCACCCTCGATCAGGAATGGCGGGAACTGGTCACGCACTTTCTTCCGGGGATAACACCTTCCTGATTTAGCAATGCCCGATAAGAACGTCCGCCGTGCTGCCGTTTCGGCCCTGCGAGCATGGTCCAAGGGTCATGTCTATGCCAATTCCCTGGTCGACCGACACGCACGACGCAACCACCTCTCACCCTCCGACCGGGCGCTCCTCAACAGCATCCTGCTCGGCGTGCTGCGCAACCGGAGCCTCCTCGATCACTGGATCGGCACGCTGCGCAAGGGAAAACTGGATCACGAGACGCGTGACATCCTGCGGGTCGGAGTATGTCAGCTCCTGCTTCTGGGCATTCCGGATCACGCCGCAGTGAACGAAACGGTGTCCTGCGCCCGCAAACCCGTGCGCGGACTGATAAATGCAGTTCTTCGCCGCGCCGTGGCGGCGCGAAAGACGCTTTTCTCCGAACGCGAGGAGCTCCCCCCCGCCACCAGGTTCTCCCATCCCGGGTGGCTCTGCAAACGCTGGACAAAACAGTTCGGCAAGAACGCCACCGAGATCCTCCTGACCTGGAACAACCAGCCGGCTCCCGTCATTGTCAGGCTCAATCCCCTGGCTCCGTCCTCCCTCGACCCCGAACAGGAAGAAGCTCTCACTCCTGTCGGGGTCGATGGATACTACGAACTGGAGGGCCTGCTCCCTTCATCATGGACAGAAGAAGGCCTGATCTACGTGCAGGATCCCTCTACCAGGATGGCGGTAGAACTTCTCGCCCCGCAACCAGGCGAGATCATTCTCGACGCCTGCGCCGCCCCCGGGGGGAAATCCTCCCTCATCGCAGCCGCCATGAAAAACAACGGTGTATTACTCTGCACCGACGTGAACGAAAAACGTCTTCCCCGGCTCATCGAAAACCTGAAACAACAACACCTCACCATTGCAGAAACGGAAGCCTTCGACTGGACCAGAGAGGCCCCGATCGACTGGCACGGCCGCTTCGACCGCATTCTTCTCGATGTCCCCTGCTCCAATACCGGCGTATTACGCCGTCGCGTTGACGCCCGTTGGCGGCTCAGGTCCGAACAGATCGCCGACCTTGGGGACGTGCAGCGACGCATTCTCAACAACGCCCTGCCCTGTCTCAAACCGGAAGGCCGTTTGCTCTACTCCACCTGTTCCCTTGAGCCAGCAGAGAACGAAGAGCAGATTGAGGCATTCCAGTCCGCTCACCCGGGAATCGAATTACTCGATTCCCGGCAGTCCCTGCCATTCCGGGACGGATTCGATGGTTCCTACGCCGCTCTTCTCGCCTTGCGGAGCAGGTCGTGACCGGGTTCTGGTGCCGGAAAATCCTCGTGAATTTCATCTCCCTATTTTGCACTCCCCACCCTAGGGTTCGGACGTGCGCAATATTCTCAGCCTCCTTCTGGCCCTGATTATCCTGCTCTCAACTCTCCTCTTCGGATGTTTCTACGTCAACATCAGCAGGGAGGCGAAGTTCGAACGCACGGACAAGACAGAGGAGACCCCTGCCGAGGAGTAGGTGTGCATCCGATCGCTGCCTGCGCCGTTGGACGCTTTTAGAGTGTCGCATGAAAGCAGTTCCTCCTCACGAAAAACGCCCCGGAACGCGAATCCCGGGGCGCTTGCATGAGAGTCTGAAGAGCAGGTAATCAGTCGTCAGTCAGGGAAAAGGACTCCTCCTTTTCGGGCGGAGGCACATCGTCCTTGGGCTTGTCCCGATTCCGGTCACGCCCACCACGATCACCACCGCGATCCCGGTCACGTCCGTCACCACCTCGGCGTCCACCGCCACCGCCACCGCCACTACGGCGGCCGCGATCACCACCACGCTCGTCACTGTCGCCACTGTCGGGGCTCTCCCCCCGCGCTTCGCGTATTGCGGCGCGCATGCTCATCTTGACGCGGCCTTTTTCATCCACGCCGATGCACTTGGCAGTCACCACGTCCCCGGTCTTCACCACATCTTCCGTCTTCTCGACGCGACCTTCGGCCAACTCTGAAATGTGGACGAGACCATCCTTGCCCGGCAGCACCTCCATGAAGGCGCCGAAGGCCATGGTGTTGACGATCTTGCCGGTGTAGGTCGTTCCGACCTCCACCTCGGCGAACATGTCCTCGATCATCTTCTTGGCGCACTCCAGAGACTCCGCCTTGGCGGCGTAAATGTGCACCGTGCCATCGTCCTCGATATTAATCTCGGCACCAGATTCGGCCTGGATGCCCTTGATGTGCTTGCCACCGGGACCAATCAGTTCCCCGATGCGATCGGGATCAATCTTCACAGTCTCGATCCGCGGAGCATGCTCGCTGAGCTGGCCGACTTCGGAAATCGCTTCACTCATGGCTTCTTGCACCTTGGTGCGACCTTCCTTGGCCATATGCACCGCATTCTCGAAGATATCCATAGGAACTCCCCGCAACTTAAGATCGAGCTGGAAACCGGTGATTCCTTCACTGGTTCCACAGAGTTTCCAGTCCATGTCGCCGTAGAAATCTTCGCTGCCGATGATGTCCATGAGCAGCTTGTGATCCTTCAAATTGCCATCATCGTCGTAATCTGTAACGAGACCGACCGAGATTCCGCTTACGGGACGCTTCAGCGGCACACCGGCCTGCAGGAGCGACATCGTTCCAGAGCACACCGTGGCCATCGAGGACGAACCATTCGATTCGAGCACTTCGGATGTAACACGGATCGCGTAGGGGAACTCTTCCACGTCGGGAATGACCGCGGCAAGGGAGCGTTCGCAAAGAGCCCCGTGCCCGATCTCCCGGCGGTTCAAACCACCATAGCGACCCGACTCACCCACCGAGAACGGCGGGAAGGAGTAATGCAGAAGGAAGTGCTTGCTGTCATCGCCTCCGGCGTAGTTGTCAACGAACTGCTTCTCATCGGCAGGCGCCAGCGTGGTGGTGGCCAGAGCCTGAGTTTCGCCACGAGCGAAAAGGCCCGAGCCGTGCACCCGGGGGAGAAGCCCGGCTTCCGCCGTCAACGGGCGAAGATCACCCACTTGTCGGCCATCGGCCCGGAGTCCCTTCTCAAGGATACTGATACGGAACGCTTTCTTCTGAATATGCTCGAAGGCCTGCTCGATCGCAAAATCCGTGATTTCAGGGTCTGCTTCCTTGAGCGCTGCTTCCACTTCGTCGCGCAGAGCACCGACTGCCTTGGCACGCTCCACCTTGCTGGGCTTGTAGATGGCATCTTCGATACGATCCCCCGCCACGCGGTATCCGATCTCAAGATGCTCGTCCTTGGCCACTGTCACGGTGTAGTCACGCTTTTCCTTGCCGCACTGGGCCACCAGTTCCTCCTGGACTTCCACCAGCTTGGTAACGTGTCCCTGGGCGAATCGCAGGGCATCCACAAAGTCCGCTTCCGGGATCTCGTCAGCGGCGCCTTCGATCATGACCACGTCGGTCTTGTTCCCGACGTATACCAGATCAAGATCACTCTCAGCCCGCTGCTCGAATGTCGGGTTGACGACAAAATCGCCTTCCACCCGGCCAACGCGCACGGCTCCGATCGGCCCTGCAAAGGGAATATCTGAAATGGCAAGAGCGGCCGAGGCTCCATTCATGGCCGCGATGTCCGCGTCGTTCTCGCCATCCGCCGCGAAAAGAATCGCAATAATCTGCGTATCATAAAGATAGCCTTTCGGGAAAAGCGGGCGCAGGGGACGATCGGTCATCCGGCAGGTCAGGATCTCCTTCTCCGTGGGGCGACCTTCCCGCTTGAAATAGCCGCCGGGGAAAACGCCAGCCGCAGCTGCTCGCTCCTTGTACTCGACCGACATGGGAAACCAGGTCTGCCCTTCGCGAATCTTGGTTTGCGAAACTGCAGTCACCAGGACCACGGTATCGCCGCAGCGGACTGTAACCGCTCCGTCTGCTAGTTTTGCTAATTTGCCCGTCTCTATAACAATCGGGGTCTGACCGACATCGGCCGTAACTGTATGTGTACTCATCTTTCGTTTGCTGTATTACATCACGTTGTGTTCTCCCCATGGAGAGCGCAACTCTAGGTTATGAAGCTGGTCTTCCGTTCTGGAAACGATTCCAGGAGGACGGCCAGCGATGGTGTGAGAGACAACCAAAAGGCGAAAACGACCGACTGCGAGACAAGGCAGCCGGACGAGCTATCGACGCAATCCGAGTCCTGCAACGATCTTCTTGTAACGCTCCTCGTTATCCCTGCTCAGGAAGTCGAGGAGTTTCCGCCGACGTGCCACAAGGGTCAGTAGTCCGCGTCGCGAGGAGAAATCCTTACGATGAGTTCCAAGGTGTTCGGTGAGGTGCTTGATACGCTGGGTCAGCAGCGCCACCTGATAGTCCGCACTTCCCGTATCATTGTCGTGAAGGCGGTATTCAGTCGGATCAATTGTCGATTCACTCATTGCTTTCGCACGCTTCAGGCTAGTGGAAAACCGGCCTGCCCTTTCTGCGGGGGGCGGAAGAAGAACAGAATTTTCAGGGAATGCAATACTTATACACAGGATTTCAGGCACAATTCGTGCTCTTTGATCCCCAAATGGCGCCATCCCGGGGGCAAGGCCCTTCCCCTGGAGCAGTTACCTGCCTCCGCTCAGCAGGGCGTAATGGAAACCTTCAAACCCTGACCAGTTCCCTGGGCGGATGCGAGGTGATGAATGCCACCGTTTCTTCCTCGCTCTCGGTAAGACAGAGATAGTCCTCATAACCCTTGCCCTCCGCCTGACGACTCAGACAGTCGTAGATAAGTGTATTCTCCCCATAGTGCTCCCTGCCGAGAAACACCATTGGACTGACGACACCATAGGTCTCGTAGTGATTCTGGGTCGCATCCTGGAAAACTTCCTGAGTGGTTCCCGCACTACCCGGCGCGAACATGATCCCGTGCAGGGCGATCGCAAGCAGGCCATCCTCCCGCAGACTGTTGGAAAAGTACTTCGCGATATGAACCGAAAAGAGATTGCTCGGTTCGTGTCCGTAAAACCACGTCGGCACTGCCAGACTGGATCGCCCGTGACGGAACATGTCGAGAACCTCCTGCGCGCACTGCATGTATCCCTCGTCGGTGTAAACCGGGGCATGACTGAGCGTCGTGAGTGCTCCCTCCAGGTCCTCCTCGCTGATTTCAGCCAGGAACGCTCCCAGATTCGCGGCCTCCATGATTCCAGGGCCGCCCCCGGTAGCGATGAAATATCCGGCGCGAGTGAGATCCTGGGCGATACGGGCCACCTTCTTGTAATACGGATCGGTGCGCGGCGTCTTGTGACCTCCCATTATTCCCACCACCTTCTTGATTCCATCACCCTCGATCCGCCCCTCTAGCAAGTCGTGCAGGGCATCGTCGATGGCATGGTCGTGCAGGCGCTGCGAGAGGGCCTCCAATACCCCGGGGCTCTCTCGACCATGAGCTAGAAAGTGTTCATAGATCAACTTGTCCGTGCTGTTGTCCACCCCCGGTGTCCATCCGTCCATCAACTCGGCGCGCGAATAGAGTCGGGGCTTGAAGGGATTATATGGCAGGTCAGGAAAGACCGGGATCACGGTTGCACCCCGACCGATGAGAAACTCGACGGTAACTCCCTCGGGGAAACGGCATCCCAGAAAAACAGTCTCTTCACAGCGGAGGGCCTGCCAGTCGAGGTCTGCTTCCCGCAAATCCAACCCCTGCACCACCGCATGACCGAGTTGCCCACCCTGCCTGCAGAGTGCCAGCATCGAATCGAGCTCCCTGACGTAACGTCGACTCATGGCGGATCCCCGATGATCTTCTCCTTCAACACACCAACAAAGGGCAAATTGCGATAAAGCCCCCGGAAGTCCAAGCCATAACCAACCACGAATTCATCCCCGATGTGAAACCCCACGTGGTCGGCCTCCACTTCTGCCGCCCGCTCCTTGTCCTTGCAGAGCAGGACACAGGACTTGACCATCCCGGCCCCCTGCTCGCGTAGTTTCTGGGCGACTGCTGCAAGAGTGCGCCCCGTGTCGAGAATATCGTCGATCAGCAGAACCGAGCGCCCCCCAACCGGAGGCAGTTTCGCGTCCAGGAAATCCACCTGCCCTGAACTCTCTGTTGCCCCATGGTAGCTTGCCACGTTGATACATTCAATCTCAAGCGGAATGGGCATGCGGCGCAGGAGGTCAGCGGTAAAAACCAGGGCTCCCTTCAGGATCACCACCACTACGAACTTGCGACCGCAGAACTCCTCCAGGATGTGCTCGGCAAGCACATCGAGCCGCTTTTCGATCACGTCCTCGTCAATCAGGACTTTTTCAACATCGTCGTGCACAGAACCATCTAAGCATCTGCCTTGCGTTTCTGAAACTCAAAGCATTGGAATAAACTTCCGCGTGGCTGCTCCCGGGACCAGCACCGGGGCTCCAGCTGTAACATGAAGTTGAAGTCCCCGCGAAACCTGATCCTTCTCGCCCTGACTGCCGGCGCAGTGCCTGCGGAATCACTAGGCGGGGCGTTCGCAGAACCCGGCACCTGGATCAAGAATCTCCCCACCCTCATCGTCGTCACGCTCTTTGCGATCACCAGGATTGCCAGAAAAACACTCCCCGACCAGTTCACCGCTTCCTCTTTCATCCGAGAACAACCCGGATTTCCGAATCCCTTTCCTGTTCATTCTCAGGAATTGTTCTGGCAATAACACCAGATAAGAGAGTAGTGAGGAATATATGAAAAAACAACTTATGGTCCTCTCAGCCCTCTGTTTCAGCCTCGTATTCCTGAATTCATGCGGCCAGAAGGAGGATCCCTCTGCCCAGGATCCACCCGTCGAAAAGGAGAGTCCCAGTGGCAGGCCCAAGTTCAGCGCTCCCACGAAAGAGCCTGGTTCCGGGCAAACCGCCGAAAAACCTGCCCCGGAAAAACAACCCGCCCCGGTTGCACCGGAAGCCCCAGAGGAAGCAACGGACAACGAGCCCAATGCCCCGACTCCTCCGGCTGTTGTCGCCTTCACGACCGAACTCAAGGAAAAGGGCATCTTGAAACTCATCAAGAGAATGGAAAACCGGGAAGAAGGGAGAGGTCAGAATCCGTTGGCAATGCTCGACACGTTGCGTGACCTGAACGATCTGAGCGACAAGTTGAAGACTGTCAACACCGAGGGCCTTCCTGCAGACCTCAAGGAACCGGCTGAGCAATTCCGGGACGCAACCGCCGACATGACCGCCCACCTGGAAGAAATGCCCATTCCCGTCGATATTCTGACCGGCGGCGAGGAAGCGGTGGGAGAGTGGTTTTCTGAAAAAATAGCCGAGGACCCTCTCTTCCTTCAGAGCATGCAGGATTGGGGTCAGACGATGGGAGAGCTGGGAGGCGAAATGGAAGAAGCTGGAACAGATATGGAAAACGCCTTTGCCAAATATGGCATCGATCCTTCCGCAGAATAAAGGCATCCCGATCAGCCAGTTTCCCCAGGTCATGCAGGTCGACTCCCTGGGGGTCTCCCGGTGGGCCACGCAACCTCCGCAGCACCCGGGAAGCATCTCTTCTCACACCAGCGCCCCACCGCAACTCGATCCTGCTCCCGCAGTGCATCCGAAGCAGTGCTCTGCGGTGAGAATCTTCAGTTCGGCGAACTCAGTGAGATCGAGCTCCCGCAGGAAGACCGGCTTCCCGTTACTCAACTGCATGCCCAGTTGCTGATTGAAGTCGCAATCGTACACTTCGCCCCGCCAGCCCACGCTGATGGTATTGCGACACATCAACCCCTCCACCGAAGACGGATTGAATGCGTCACGAAGCACGCCCATGTAATCCTCATACCCGTCATTGTGCCGCAACCAGGTCGCAAAACGCGCAATGGGGAGATTCGTGATGGTGTAGAGCCTGTGGAATTCGATCCCGAAGACTGTGCGCAATTGCTCCTTGTAGACTGCTTCCAGTTCAGACTGATCGCCCGGGAGGAAGGCCCCGTTGGGATTGTAGACGAGGTGCAGTGGGAGCGAATCCTCCCGGCCGTAGCCGAGGTGGTTGAGCAGTTGCAGGGCCTTGATGCTGGTATCGAAGACCCCCTCCCCCCGCTGTTGTTCCACATTGTCCGGTTCGTAACAGGGCAGGGATGCCACAATCTCCACTTCGTGTTCGTGCAGGAACTCTGCCAGATCCTCGTGGCCACTCTCCAGAAGAATGGTGAGGTTGCAGCGATCCATGACATGCCGACCCCGGTTCTTCACTTCCGTGACGAGGTATCGGAAGTCCGGGATCATCTCCGGAGCGCCCCCGGTGAGATCCACCGTTCCAACCTCTGCGCCCGGTCCGTCCAGCCATTCTAGAATGCCCTCCACGGTTTCGCGCGTCATGACCTCCCTCCGCTTTGGCCCCGCATTCACATGGCAGTGAACACAGGTCAGGTTGCAGAGTTTGCCGACATTGATCTGCAACACCTCCGGAAAAATCCGCTCCAGCGACACTCCCTCTTCCTCAAGAACCTCGTCAAACGTATTCACCGACGTTGCAACTTCCCGGGTTTCAACTTCTCCAGCAACATTCTCCATCCCCGCGACACTGCCCGGAGGCTCCCAACCTTCTTCCATTTCTTCGGTGCGTATCCAGCGGAATGGCTCCCCCCCCTGGAGGCAATAGCGCAAAACAAGGAGGAAATCCTGCAGGCTGCGTCGAACCCCTCCTGCTGCAAAACGCCGCGCCGAGGAGATTACCGGAGGAGTGAGGGCACGCAATCGGCCCAACCTCTTCAACCGCCGGCAGAGATCAACGTCCTCGAAGGCGACGAGCAACTTGAAGCCTCCCATCTTCTCGAAGGTCTCTCTCCGCACAAAGAGCGCCTGATCACCCAGAAACCAACCGAGAAGATTACTGCGCAAGGCTGCCAGTCGACATGTCCATCGAAGAAACTTCGACGGCGAATCGAAGTAGCGCAGAAAGCCACCACCTGCCACGCTCTCGTCCATCATGGATTCACGCAGGCCGGCCAGTGAACCCGCCGGCAGAGTCATGTCGGCATGAAGAAACAGAAGAATGTCTCCGTGAGCCTTCCCTGCTCCCATGTTTTGCTGGTGGGCCCGGTTGACCCCGGTGGAGCGAATGAGTTTCGCTTCATCGGGCAGATCGTCCCGCTGGACAGGATCGCGGCAAGAGGCATCAACCACGATCAATTCGTCCCCTTCCTGAAGCTCCAGACGTGATGCCAGCCCGCGCACCTCCAACCGGTCTTCATGGACCGGGATGATCACCGAGATCCGCATCTCCAGCAACGCTACGACTGATCCCACCACGACCGAAGCAATTATTCCCCTGATTTCAGGTCCGGGCAGGTATATAGAAAACAGAATGAGCAAGCACCGAGCCATCCTGTCCGAACTGCGCGAGAATTACTCCCTAGGCGGTCTGGCCGAAGAGGATGCCGACCTCGACCCCTTCCTCCAGTTTGATAAATGGCTGGATGAGGCGATGGACGCAAAAGTCGTCGAACCCAACGCAATGACCCTGGCCACTGCCGACGCCGACGGCCAACCCTCCGCCCGCATCGTCCTCCTCAAGGGTTTTGACGAAGATGGTTTCTGCTTTTTCACCAACTACGGATCACGTAAGGCCCGCGACCTGGAAGCCAATCCCGGGGCTTCTCTCGTCATCCACTGGCGGGAACTTGAGCGGCAGGTCATCATCCGTGGAACGGTGAGCAGGACGAGCGAACATGAATCCAGGGACTACTTTCATGACAGGCCACACGGAGCCAAGATCGGCGCCTGGGTTTCGGAGAACCAGACCTCCATGATTCCCAATCGGGGCCACCTCCAGCAACGCGAGGCGGAGTTACTGGCCAGGTGGCCTGAGGGCACGGAGGTCCCCCTCCCTCCCTTCTGGGGCGGTTACCGGGTCAACCCTGGTTTCATTGAGTTCTGGCAGGGCCGCCCCAACAGGCTCCATGACCGACTGTCCTACACCCGGGAGGGTGAAGGGTGGAAGATGACACGGCTCAGCCCCTGACGTTCCCACTCCTCAAACGTCGCTCGCGCACTTTCTCCTGTTGCAGGAATACCGGCAGAAGATTCTCGCGAATGTAGTCAAAGGCCCTCCGCAGCCCCTCACTCCGGTAGATCCGTCCGATGCCTGCCTCCACCCGGGTCGGGTTACCGGTCGCTCGCAGGAAGTCATTGGAGGTGAAACGGATGAACTTGTCTCCATCGAGCACTCCATCTTCCTTCAGGATCCACTCCCGCACGAAAAGCGAAAGAACGGCATCACCTACCCAGGCTTCTTCACGCTCCCGGGTCAACTCTTCTGCATTGTGCTTCATTGAGAGGAGCTAGGTCGACTCGATGCGAAGTTTCTTTTCAAGTCGCTCCCGCATGTTCCGCTCGGATTCCGGATCCCAGTAACCGCTATCCAGTTCGATGAAGATCCCCGAATAGGGAAGAGCCGTACTGGTCTTGAACACGAGAACTGTGAATTTGTTGGCGCTATCCTCAAGCAGGAGAGAGAGCGATCGGAATTCCATTTCCCGCGCCGGATAACCACGCAGGGCACCTTCAATCTTGCGGCGGTACTGTTCTATCCCGGGCGCGCGATCGTTTGGTATCTCTGCCAGTTCACGTGCAAGGTAAATCCTCGGGCTCACATTCTGCACACGTTCCAATTCATCCAGCACCTCCTGCAGGACCACCGGAATTTCATCATCGATAAAGATGGTGCGCACCCCGGGGCGACTGTGGAGCGGAAAGGCGGCATCCCCGATCACGACCCAGTTCCGATAGCCAAGGGCTTGCAACTCCTGCTTGATTGCCCTCGTCCATGAGCGCGAGTTCCGGGACTCCTTGTATGCTCTCCCGCGACCCGAACAGCCACTGAGTACCGGTCCCAGGGCAAAGGCCAGCAGGAGGCAAAGGCATAGGTGCTTGTTCCTCACGGGAGGGGAAGTCTAATTACTCGTTCGTCTCTGTCAACGGGAGTGCAATCCATTCCTGCAGATCTTCCTCTTCCTGCATCTGCACAAACTTTACCTCAACCAACGGACCGTACTCGGCCCTTGCTCAGCGAGGCGTGAACCACGAAAATTCGCCTGTTGAGACGATTTCTGATCTGAACCGATTCATTGCTCTGCGATCCACATGGGGATGATCAATTTGTGTGACCCAGGCTCACAAACCTCCAGAAAATATTTCTCGGAGGCGGAATCATCAATACAGCCTGACTGGACAGAGTGATTCATTGAGAGCAATCCCTATCCTGCCTCAATTTCTTCACGGAGGACGGCCACATCGATCTTGCCCAGGTCTGTCCGGGGCAAACACTCAACCACGCGCACCGGTTCCAACCGGGCAAATCCCGGCATCCTCTGGTTGAGCATCCGGATGAGATGCCCCGCTTCGCCACTCCCCCGTTCAATGATGGGCAGGAGGCGCCAGCCCCGGCGTTCGTCAGGCACAGGAAGAACATGCACCTCGCCCTTCTCAAGATGCGCGCGTAGTTCCCCTTCCAGGGCCTGCACGTCAACCAGTTCCCCCAGAATCTTGACCCGCCGATCCGCCCGGCCGTGCATGGTGAGTTCTGTTGCTCTCAACTCCACCAGATCGCTGCTCGCAAACCATCCCTCTCCGTCCTTCTCCTCGTTGCGATACATCTGGCCGTTCTCCCACCGGAGATAACACTCGAAAAGGGCCTCCCCGCGCAACTGGAGGCATCCATCCTCTCCCACCCGGCATTCCCAGATCGGCAGGATTGAAAGTGGTGCCACCCGAAAGTCCTGACTGAGGTTCCCAGGCAAATCGGTAGCCACCTGAGAGGCTGCCTCCGTCATCCCGTAGCTTTGCAGGAGAGGCCACCCAAGGTCACGGGCCGCCTGCCCCTCCCTTTCATCCATGCCAGTTCCTCCCACCACCACCGCCCGCAGCGAGGGCGGAGCCTTCAGTTCGCAGGCGACCAGGTCGTGCACCTGGGTGGGCACCAGCGAAGTAAGAGTGCACTCGTGTTTCGCCAGTTCCTCCGCGAATCGCGGAGCATGCCAACTGCCAGGAAACCGGTGCAGCGCACACCCGGCGACATAGCCCCGGGCCGCCATCCCAAATCCACCCACGTGATACAGCGGGAGGGCCACCAGGAGGCGATCATCGGAGGTGACCTGAAGATGGCGATTCACAGCATCGGCCGAGGTCAGAAGGGCCGCGCGGCGGAAGAGCACCCACTTGGGCAATCCACTGGACCCGGAGGTGGCAAAGACAACTGCCTCTTCCCCGGCCAGTTTTCTGCCCAGTTCGACGCCCTCCTGCTCGAGGTGGGGCGGAGCCAGGACCCGACAGTCACCGGATTCCCAGAAGGTGGATCCTCTCAAGTCAGACGCTTCCATGGCAACTTCTCCAACAGGTCATCAAAACCCAATCCCGTTCCGCCGGGCGAGGCAAAGCGGGGTTTCGCCGGCCCGAGTCGCTCGGAAAACTCGTCAGGCTCGAAGAGCTCGTGCGTCTGCAGTCCGCAGACGTCCAGCCTTGATCCGCTGGATACCAGCTGTCCAGCCCGCCAGGCCGCAAAGCACTGCCCCAGCGGATGATCCATGTTACTGGTGAGCACCAGCCTCTTGCTTCCCCGGAGATCCGTAGCGACATCATCCCTTGCCGGTTTGAGCACCAGAACATCTGCACCGGATCCCGGCCAGAGGACACCGCGGTCAAGAGCCAGTTGGAGCCGGGCGACACGTCGGATCTCGTCCCAATCCTCTTCCTTCCAGGGACAGGGATCTTCCAGAAAATCGATCCGCTTCCTGACATGATCCGTCATGCCCTGAACGAATTCCAGAGTCTCATCTCTGGTGAGGACTTCATTGAAGTCGATCCGCCACCTCAATTGCGGCCACTGCCGCGACAACCCGTCAATCCGTTCGGCCAATTCCGGAAAGTCACAATGACCCTTTACTTTAATCACCTCAAATCCCCTGCCAACCGCCTTCGTCACCGTCTCCACGGTGCATTCAGGAAGTGTTGCATGACTTTCCGGAATATCCTGCTCCACCTCATCGAGCATCGACTCCTCCCTGCGGCGCCAGCGGGCGTCACAGGCCGCCATGCTCACGGCCTCCTTCGCAAGGCCTGACCCCACCGCATCATTGCGCAGTTCCTCGAGAAGATCTTCCAGTCCCGGGTCTCCCAGTTCGGGCCAGGGGTGAAGGCATCCAAAACCGTCACCAATGCGGATGAGAGCCCCTTCAAACTCCGTCCGCTCCGACACCGCATTGAGCTCCGTCCTGCTCTTCAGGACGTAACGCCAGACATGGATCGGCTCCCGCACGTGGACGAATCTAGCCTCTCACCTGAAATTCGCACCGCTAAATCGCCGCCGCCACGGTGAAGAGAACCGCAAAGAGCACCAGTTGCAGGGCCGCGCCTGCAAGGAAACGATTGTAGTGTCGTCCGGGAGGCGAGGATTTTACCCCGCGGATGCAGGTCACTCCCACCACGAACCATGGAACGCTGAGCAAAAAGAACCAACCTGTCTCATAATAATGCCCACAGAGACTGAGAATCATGGCCAGGATGACAAATCCACTGGCCATTTGCTGGAGCACCCCCGGACCAAGGCGAACTGCCAGCGTTTTTTTTCCACTTTGCCGGTCCTCCTCCACATCGCGCAGGTTGTTGATGGCGATGAGGACCGCGCTGAGTAATCCCACCTGCAGGCCCACCACGCCCGCAGGCCAGAGCCATTCTCCCGTCTGGACGTAAAAAGTTCCACCCACTGCCACCAACCCGAAAAAGAGGATCACAAAAAGTTCACCCAGCCCGAGGTAGGCCAGTGGAACCGGACCACCGGTATAGCCGTAGGCCAGGTAGAGGGACGGCAATCCAATCGCAATAATGACCCACCCGCGGGATTGAACGAGGGGCAGCGAGGCCAGGCAGGCCAGAAACAGAAAAAACAGCGCCCCTCCATAGACTGCCCGCCGGGACAGCAGTCCCCCGACAGTTGCCCGCTGCGGGCCCAGACGCTCCCGGGTATCCGCTCCCTTCTCGTGATCAATGGCATCGTTGAAAAAATTCGTCGCGATCTGGATGCAGAGAGCGCCAAGCAGGGTGAAGAGGGCAAGGAGCCAGTCTAGCACCCCCGCGAGCTTCCAGGCCAGGACGCACCCCACCCATACCGGAACAATGGCGGCCGGCAGAGTCCTGGGACGGGCAGCGAGGAAATAGCTCTTCAGCATGTCTTCCAGTTATGGAAAGCGGGGAAACTTCCTGAAATCTGGCGGACGCTTCTCCAGAAAGGCTTCCTTCCCCTCCTGCGCTTCCTCGGTGAGGTAATAGAGCAGAGTGGCGTTGCCTGCGAAGTCGAGCAGTCCCATCTGGCCGTCGCAGTCCGCGTTGAGAGCCGTCTTGAGACAGCGCAACGCCAAAGGCGAATGCTGCAGGATCTCGCGACACCACTGCACGGTGGTCTCCTCCAGTTTCTCAAGCGCTACAACCTCGTTCACGAGCCCCATCTCAAGGGCTTGGGCCGCATCGTACTGGCGACACAAAAACCAGATTTCACGCGCCTTCTTCTGACCCACGATACGGGCGAGATAGCTTGATCCGAGTCCACCGTCGAAACTCCCCACCCTGGGACCGGTCTGCCCGAAACATGCATTCTCCGCCGCGATGGTCAGATCGCACACCACATGCAGAACGTGCCCGCCTCCTATTGCATAACCTGCGACCATGGCCACCACCGGTTTCGGCAGGCTCCGGATCTTCTTCTGCAGATCCAATACGTTGAGCCGGGGGACACCGTCCCCACCCATATATCCTCCTTCGCCGCGCACTTTCTGATCGCCTCCCGAACAAAAGGCCTTCTCTCCCTCACCGCAAAGGACCACCACTCCCACTTCATTATCCTCATGCGCAAGTTCAAAGGCATGCAGGAGCTCCTTCACGGTCAGCGGCCGAAAGGCGTTGCGCACCTTGGGACGGTTGATGGTCACCTTGGCAATCTGTCCGTCTTCGCTTTTTTCATAGCGAATATCCTCAAATTCAGCTGCGGGAATCCAGTTCACGCCGGGATCATGCCCCCGCCCCGGCGCTCTGCAACCATCGATTGGCGATGTCCAGCAAGTGCTCGACACAGTGTGCAAAATCATCCGGGGCCTCCCAGGGGACACGATGACCTGCCTCCACGGGGCCAAGGTGGAAGGCGTTGGGCATGGCCGCCCAGAGTCCCTCCGCCAGAACGGTGAATTTGTGGTCCCGGACACCGCTCACCCAGACCACGGGCTGTGACACCTCTTGCAGGGAGGATCTCAGATCCGCCTGTCTCCCCAGCGACCATGAAGTAAACCCCCGTGCCACCGCTTCCCTCCTGCTCTCCAGATGACGCCGATCCGCCGGAGGAACCAGGCAGGCTCCCTGCAGGACGGACTGAGACTCCCACTGCTCGAGAAACTCCCCCCAGGGAGCGGTCAGGGCCTTCCCCGCCCACTCCGCGTCCGTCGCCATCCTGAGGATCCGCTCCCCCTCATCCTGCAGCCCCGGATGAGCAGAAACGATCATTGCCCCGCTCCACGCTTCGCTGTCTTCAAGCAGGGCGTGCAACGCAAGGCGTCCGCCCATGGAGTAACCGACCAGTAGCGGCGGATGCTCTTCCCCCCGGGCCTCCTCACAGATTTCCCGTGCAAATTCCTGGAAACTGCACTCCGCGCCTTCCAGGTAACTCCACAGATCGAGGGCCTTGACCTCATGTCCCGAAACCGCCATCCGTTCGGCGAAGTTCTCCCAATCGGCAGCCATTCCCACCGCTCCATGCAGACACCAGAGATTCACGCTTCCCAGTTCTCCCAGAATGCTGTGGTTTGTTCTTCGTCCGGACGCAGCTCCAGCACCAACGGCCTCTCTTGAGATCTCACTTCAAAACTCTCTCTCTCCGTGACGACCTGATGATCCATCCCCCACATTTCAGCCCACGATTCGAAACGCTGATCGTGTGCATTCGCCATGAGGGCACGTTCCTCCTCTGCCAATCCCCGCAGGCGCGGTAACCGTTCGAAGATGCGCCCTCCGCTGTTATTGATCACCACCAGCACTCTTCCCCTTCCCTCCCCCTGCGAAAGCAGGGCCGGCGCCGCCAGGTCATAGAGCACCGTGAGATCACCGAAGATGCCCCAGGCCTGATCCTGTCCCATCGTGGCACCGAGCCAGGTCGACAACTGGCCGTCGATTCCATTCGCTCCACGGCTGGCCTGCACCTCTCCCACCGGCATATTCATCTGCGCGAAGAGATTCCACTCACGGACAGGCAGGCTGTTGCCAAGGAAGACACTTTCACCGGTGGCGGCATAGGCCGAAAGAACCCGCATGAGGCCGGGTTCACTGTCGGGATAACGCTCCAGAAGTTCCTCCAGACACCCACGGCGACCGGAGGAGGCGGGAAAGAGGTCGAGCACATCTCCGATCGACGGGGCTCCGCCCATTCCCTTGAGGACTTCATGCACATTGCCCGTGATCACTCCCGATTCTCTCGCAAGTCCCGAAAACCCCGTCCGCGTGACGGAGAGCACCTCGATCTCAGGCCGGCTTTCCAGATCGCGCCAGAATCGACCCACCGGAACATCTCCCAGGCGTAGAATCTTGCCTGGAGGGTGTTGATCCAGGAGACGATCGCCATCTGTCAGCATCAGCTTGCCAAGGGCCTCGCGCAAACCACTGGTGGCATCGGCTACTACCGGGACCCCGAGTTGCTGCAGGAAATAAAACGTTTCCTCCCGCTCTTCCGGTTCGAGTCCTCCCAGGAAAACCACCACGCCGCGGAAGTCCTCCTTCAGAAATCCGATCAGTGCCGTCACCGCAGGGCGCGGGCGCCGCCCCGGTTCGAAATCGTGCTCCGGCACCTTCACCGTCGGCACCTCCTCATCCTCCTCCAGGCACACATTGAGATGCCAGGGTCGCAACCCACTCCAGTTCCCGAAAAGGGCAGGCTCTTCACTCCCATTGAGGTCGTCACAACCTTCCACATAGGACCCAAAGAGTCCCGCCTGCTCGATCGCTTGCGGAGCCCCGCTCCCGCGATAGTTCTCGGGTCGGTCCCCGGTGATTACGATCAGCGGCCGTTCCTGGTAGTGCGCTTCGATCACGGCTGGCAACAGTTCGGCTGCGGCCGTTCCGCTTGTGGTGACCACCGCCACCGGAAGCGACGAGTCACGGACACGACCCAAAGCAAAAAAGGCCGCACCTCGCTCTTCGAAATGGCTCCACACCTTCGCTCCTCTGCAACGCGCGGCACCCAGCACGAGGGGTACATTCCGGGCCCCGGCACAGACCACGAATTCACGCACCCCGCGCACAAGACACGCTTCCAGCGCCTGGGCTGCCCCTCCGCTCATTGGGCTAAAGCTAGAAGGCTTTCCGAATCCCCTGCAAGTCTGCGATTGAACTGTCTGGCCTGCAGGCCTCCAAGTTGTTAACGGAGCTATCTGGCTGGCTCCTCCCCCCACCTATCTTGCTTCCTCACCTGCCGCTGCAATCCTTTCCCAACTTACTCACATGGCAAAAGACAGGCCCCATCCCAGTTCCCCCTGAAAAAACACAACCTGCCTAGGGTCAACAGTTAACGACTTGATGTAACCCTTCCCAACAGATTTCACTAGCAACCCTCCCGGCCCTCAGACCCCAAAAACGGTGCGCACGGACTCCCGCTTCAAACGCAGTTCCCGCCATTCGTTTACGAGGCGGCTCTCCTCGATCACTCCGCAACCCGAGGGCACTTGCACCTCCTTTCCGCGCCAGGAGATCATGCGAATGGCCACCAAAGCCTCAAAGGTGCCTTCGCGCCAGAGGCCAAAGGGAGAGCCAAACCAGGGCGGGCATCCGAGCCGTTGGCGCCAGGCATTCAACTGCGACATGGTTTCCGCGGTGCGAGGAAGCGGTCCCAGAGCGGGGGTGGGATGGAGAAGCTTCACCAACCGGTCGATCGACTCACGCTCGGTCAACTCGACGTCGATTTCACTGTGAAAGTGCACGAGCCGGCCAAGGTCCATTATTTCCCGGGAATGCCGTGTAGTTGTCCCTAGATCAGAGAGCCTGGCCAGGAGGGCTTGGGCCACGAACTCATGTTCCCGGATTTCCTTCTCGTCCACCCCGAAGGCCTCACGCTCTTCCAGTCGCGCGGTTCCCGCCAGCGCCATGGTATGAAGAGTCCCGGCATCCAGCTGGAAGAGCAGCTCTGGACTCAGGCCCACCACCCCATCCTTTCCATCGATCCACCCATAGGGCCGGAGTGATTCCACTCCGGTGGCAAGGATCTGGCACAACCCCTCGCAGGTTCCTTTCGCAAGACGTCCCCTCGCCGTCACCACCGGAACCGATTTCTCGATCGATCCGCTTCGAATGGAAGCTGAGACCTCGGCAAAGATTTCAGCAAACGGATCGACCGCCGGATCCTCCCACTCGATTTCCGGAAGATCGCTGCTCAGGTAATCCGGAAAAGCCCCCCTCTCAAACTGCTCCACCTTGCATGGAACAAACCAAGGTGCCCGAGAGGACAGCGCAAAGTCGTTCCGATAAAAGGCCACGCCGTTCTCCGGCGGTTCGGCGAGAGCTTCAAAGGGGCCCTCCCCTACCAGCAATCCGCCATCGGGAGTTCCGAAGACGGCCAGATTCATGATGAAATGGGCAGCTCCCGCGCCTAGGCTACGGCGTTCGCGATCAAATCACGGAAACTCACGGCTTCCAGACTCGCACCGCCCACCAGGGCTCCATCAATGTCCCGCTGGGCCATCAACTCGGCAGAATTGCCGGACTTGACACTCCCGCCGTACTGAATGCGTGTGGTCGCCGCAACCTCCTTTCCAAATTGTTCCTCGATGAGCGTTCGAACAAAGGCGTGAGCTTCCTGCGCCTGGTCAGGGGTGGCTGTCACGCCGGTCCCGATGGCCCAGACCGGTTCGTAGGCCACCACCACATCAGTCATGTGTTCCACCGTAAGATCGGCCAGTCCACCACTCACCTGGGTGCGCAACACCTCCTCCAGTTTGCCACTTTCGCGTTCCTCCAGGGTCTCGCCGATACAGAAAATCGGGCGTATGCCGGCAGCGAGAACCTTCTGAACCTTGGCGTTGATAAACTGATCACTCTCTCCGTAGATCGCGCGCCGTTCACTGTGACCCAGGATCACGTAGCGGGCACCCACTTCATTGAGCATGCCGGTGGACACCTCCCCCGTGAAGGCTCCTGCATCCTGGTCCGAAACATTCTGGGAGGAAAGGGCCACAACCGAATCTGCCAGCAGGGCGGCGGCAGCCGGGATGGAAACATAGGGAGGAGCGATCACGATGTCACATTTCTCAGAAAGTTCCTCCGCTCCGGGAAGAAAGGCTTCGATGAACTCCACCGTCTCGGCGGGTCCTTTGTTCATCTTCCAGTTCGCCGCAATAATCAGTTTACGTTCCATGATGATTTTCGTTGTCAGACATCGGTCAGGGCCGCCACACCGGGCAATTCCTTTCCTTCAAGCAGTTCGAGGGAGGCTCCGCCGCCCGTCGAGATGAACGACATGCTGTCGCCCAGATTGTATTTCTTTACTGCGGTCACGGAGTCTCCCCCTCCCACGATGGTAAGGGCTTCCGAATCGGCCACCGCCCGGGCAACCTCCTTCGTCCCTTTCTCGAATGAGTTCAGTTCGAATACACCCATTGGCCCGTTCCAGACGATCGTTCTGGCCGCAGCAATTTCGGTGCAGAACTCCTCGATGGCAAGATCACCAATATCAATTCCCTCCCAGTCATCCCCTACCTCACCACCCTCAGCGTATGGCGCGGTCACTTTCGTCTCCGCCCCTTCCTTGAACTCCCGGGTCATGCGGGTGTCCACCGGAAGAAGAATTCTCACTCCCTTGGCCTCTGCCTTGGCCAGAATATCGAGAGCCAGTTCGGATTTGTCGGCTTCGAGCAGGCTGTTGCCCATCCTATGGCCCTGGGCATGCAGGAAGGTATTGGCCATCGCACCCCCGATGATGAGGGCATCCGCCTTCTCCAGGAGAGCACCAATGACCTCGATCTTATCGCTCACCTTGGCCCCTCCCAGAATCACCACGAACGGCCGCTCAGGGCTCTCCAGTTTATCGCAGAGGAATTCGAGCTCACGCTCAATGAGGAATCCCATCGCACTCTTTTCCACGTGGTGGGTGACCCCCTCGGTCGATCCATGGGCCCGGTGGGCAGTTCCAAAAGCATCGTTCACGAAGACCGTCGCATTGCCGGCCAGCGCAGCGGCGAACTCCCGGTCGTTCACCTTCTCGCCAGCGTGAAACCGGGTGTTCTCCAGGAGAATCACCTCTCCACTACCCAAAGTGGCGCGCTTGGCTGTCACCTCCGCTCCAATGCAGTCGGTCGCGAAAAAGACATCCTGTTCAAGCAGTTCTCCTAGCCTTACCGCGACAGGCTTCAGGGAATACCGGGCCTCCGGTTCACCCTTGGGACGCCCCAGATGGGAGCAGAGCACAAGTTTGGCCCCACCTGAGAGGAGGTGCTTGATCGAGGGCAGGGCAGCCTCGATGCGCGTATCATCGGTGATTTCTCCGTCCTGCAATGGGACATTGAAATCAACCCGCATCAGGACCTCCCGGTCCTCAACCCTGAGATCGCGGATACTGAGCTTGGGCATGGAATGAAGCGACGCGCTTGTCCGCCGGTTATCCAGCCAGCAGGCCCATGGCATCAGCCGCCCGGCAGGAGTAACCCCATTCGTTATCATACCAGGAGCAGATCTTGACCAGATTCCCCTCCAGGATGGTGGTCAACCCGGCGTCAAAGATCGAGCTGTGGGCATTACCCACAACGTCAGCCAGCACCAGAGGCTCCTCGCTGTATTCCAGCACTCCCTTCATCGCACCGTCGGCTGCAGCCTTGAAGGCGGCGTTCACTTCCTCGGCAGTAACGGACACTCCACCTTTGAGTTCCGCCACAAAATCGGTGAGCGATCCGGTGGGCGTAGGCACCCGGAAGGCGCCCCCGTTGAGCTTGCCCTGCAACTCGGGGATGACCAGTCCGATGGCCCGGGCCGCTCCGGTGGAAGAGGGCACGATACTGACGGCCGCCGAACGCGCACGGCGCAGATCCCCGTGCGGCCCATCAAGAAGGTTCTGATCCCCGGTGTAACTGTGAATGGTACTCATGAACCCGCGCTCGATTCCCCAGTTGTCGTGGAGGACCTTGACCATCGGAGCCAGACAGTTGGTGGTGCAGGAGGCATTGGAGACGATATGATGCTCGTCCGCATTGTAGAGATCGTCATTGATTCCCAGACACATCGTGAGATCAGGGTCCTTGGCGGGCGCAGAGATCAGGACCTTCCTGGCACCGGCTTCAATGTGTTTCCCGGCCCCGGCACGATCGACAAAGAAACCCGTCGACTCAAGAACCACCTCCGCTCCCAGATCCGCCCACGGCAGGGCAGCGGGGTCACGTTCGGCAGAAGCATTGATCCGGTGGCCGTTGATAGTGATCGACTCGTCATCGTGGCTCACCTCGGCATCAAAAATGCCCTGGCTGGAGTCGTACTTGAAGAGATGGACAAGAGTCTTGTTGTCGGTCAGGTCATTGACCGCCACGACCTTATCCAGTTCTCCTTTCTCCGCCAGACGACGAAGGACCATCCGGCCGATCCGGCCGAACCCATTGATTGCATACTTAGACATAGCGGTGGTGGAATTGTGGCCTGAGTTGAGGCGCGGCAATTAAGCAAGGAGCGCCCGGGCCGTCAATAGTGGCGCGGTGAAATTTACAGGAACCCGGGGAGTTTCCTCCCGATATTCCATTTGCCTCAGAAACTCCAGCCCTGGCCCATCCGGTGTAATCCTCCAGCGTAAAGCACCCTAGCGCCCGCTCTTGACCACCGGACTCCGGGCGGTCTCCCGCAGGACCACCGCGCCAACCGGGCGGGTGGGCGCCTCCCCGTCATTGGTATAAAGGACCACATACGTCCGGTGCTCGGGTCCCTGATTGATCTCCTGGGAAATGACGCGCACCCAGCGTCCACTCTTATCCTTCACCGAAAGCTCCAGCGGCACCTTGCTGAAGGAGCCCGACTTCCCTGCACGCAACAGGATCTGACCCGGCTTGAGCAACCCCTTCTCCGTTCCGAACTTCAACCCGAGTGAATACCTCGACACGTTGACGATCCGAATTCGTCCCGCGGGAAAACCGGTGAGGTCGTCACGCAGCACCATCCCCTTGCAGCCATCGGTCCATTTTCCCTTGGCGGGATCCCGCCAGAGAATAGCCAACCCAGCCGCCATGTTCGGAAACTTGAGATTATACCAGGGTTTCGGTTCCAGGCCCACGTTCCCCACCGCGTGCAGCGGGTGGTTACCCGGATTGACCGACATCACACTCGAGATCTGATTGAGTTTCACCGCTAGCGCTTCACCCAACTCGATTCCCTGGGCGTTGGAGAGTTGGAGCCGACCCGGAGGAAGAGCGCCCAGAGGAGGGGCAACCTGCACTCGACGCCCCCCCTGGATCACCTCACGCCAGGGTGGTTCCTGCCCCACCGCAAGAATACGGAGGGCCCGATCACGCTTTCTCTCGTTCTGGGCCTGCAGGATGGGACTGCCAAAGAACGAAATGGCCACTGCGGCGGCAAGGAATCCAGGAACGGAACGATGGGTATTCATGATCTGGTAGCGCGGGATTGAAGCACCGGAGCACCACAATGGCAATCTGCCAAATTTAACGCGATGCCGGGAAACACTAACACGTAATCCTTCAATTGCCAAAATCTTACAACCATAAGGCCTGTCCCTCCTTCCCGGGCACAAGGGCAACAGTATTCTCTATTCTTCCTGGTCGGCATCTGGCGGAGCATCCTCCCCGCTGTCCTCACTCTCTTCCTCATCGCCCTCCCCGGCCACTACCTTCGCGATGTCCTGCAACTTCTCGTCACCCCGCAGGGTGACCAGTTTGACCCCCTGTGCATTCCGTCCGGTTTCCCGCACCTCCGAACAACGAATCCGGATGCTCTGCCCGCCTGTGGTCATGAGCATCAGCTCGTCGTCTTCCTCCACCGCCACTGCGCCCACCACCTGCCCGGTCTTCCCGGTTACCTTCATGGTGATGATCCCCTTTCCACCACGCGTCTGAGCCCGGTATTCACCAAAGGAAGTTCGCTTGCCAATCCCATTCTCGGAGGCGACCAGGAGAGTGCTCTGGTCACTCACCAGGGCCAACCCCACCAGCACATCATTGCCCACCGGCTTGATTCCGGCCACCCCCGCGGCAGTGCGCCCCATGGGACGCGCCTGTTCCTCCCGAAAGCGCAGGCTGAGACCATTACTCGTCACCAGCACGATCTCATCGCTGCCGTTAGTGAGACGCACATCGATGAGTTCGTTGCCCTCATCAAGCTTGATTGCAATGATGCCGTCCTTGCGGAAGTTGCGGAAGTCGTAGAGGCCGGTTTTCTTCACCTTGCCCCTGCGGGTGGCGAAAAGCACAAAGCCCGCGTCCTGGCCAAAAGTGACATCGTCGCCTTCCTCGTCGAGGCGACGTTCGAGACGCAGCATGGCCGCGATGGACTCCTCAGGCTGCAGGTTGAGCACGTTCTTGATGCTTCGCCCCTTGGAGGCCCGGGAGCCCTCCGGAAGCTCGTAGACCCGCTCCACGTAAACCCGTCCCGTATTTGTGAAGAACATCAGGTAATCGTGTGCCTGCGCGCTGAAGAGGTGCTCCACGAAGTCATCGTCATCCTCGTTGGAACCACGCGTTTCCATTCCCCGGACTCCCTTTCCACCGCGGCCCTGCAGGCGATATTCGCTGGCAGACGTCCTCTTCACATAGCCACGGTGGCTGAGCGTGCAGATCATGCCCTCATTGGCAATGAGATCCTCGATCGCGATCTCGCCTTCATCCGGAAGGATCTCGCACTTGCGCGGATTTCCATACTTTTCCTTCACCTCCAGGAGCTCGTCCTTGATGATCCCAAGCACCCGCGCCTCCTTGGCCAGGATATCCATGAGGTCCTTGATCTCCTCGATGACCCCGTCGTAGTCATTCTTGATCTTTTCACGTTCAAGCGCCACCAATTGATAGAGGCGCAGCTCAAGGATGGCATTCACCTGCCGGTCGGTGAACACATAGTCGTCGCCCTGCAGGCTCGGTTGATCGCGAATGAGCACGCCCAGGCTTTCGGCCGCCTCCCGCTTGAAGGTATAGCCCCGCACCTTTTCACGCGCTTCGTCGCGGCTTTTCGAGCTGCGGATCATCTTGATGAAATCGTCCAGGCACCCCAGGGCCAGGAGGAGTGCTTCCAGGGTTTCCGCGCGGTCTTCGGCTTTTTCAAGCAGGTAGCGCGTGCGGCGAACCACCACCTCCCGCCGGTGCTCGATGTAACAATCGAGCGCCTCTTTCAACGAAAGCAGCTTCGGCCGACGCTCGTGAATGGCGAGCATGTTCACGCTGAACGATGTCTCCATCGCGGTGAGTTTGTAGATCTGGTTGACCAGAACCTGGGGCCGGGCGTCTCGCTTCAGGGTGATCTCAATACGCGTATTTTCGTCGGTGAGATCCCGCATCCCCGAAATCCCGGTCAGGATCTTCTGGTTCACCAGTTCCGCGATCCGCTGTTGGAGGGTGGCGCGGTTCACGCCATACGGCACTTCCGTAATCGTGATGATGGCGGTGCCGTTCTCCTTTTCGTCCACCTCCATCTTGCCTCGCATCTTGACCGACCCGCGACCCGTAGCGAAGTAGCTCTCAATTCCCTTCACTCCGCGAATCTCGCAAGCCACCGGAAAGTCGGGCCCCTTCACATGCTGCATTAATTCGGGCAACGTGATCTCGGGATTGTCGATCTGGGCACAGAGGGCATCCACGATCTCCCCCAGGTTGTGGGGCGGTAGGTTCGTGGCCATCCCCACCGCGATTCCGGTCCCTCCATTAACCAGGAGATTGGGAAAAGCCGCCGGAAAAACCGTCGGTTCCGTGCTGGTTTCGTCGTAATTGGGAACGAAGTCGACCGTCCGTTTATCCAGGTCGGCCATCATGGCCATCCCCAGATGCGTCAGGCGCGCCTCGGTATACCGCATGGCGGCTGGCGGATCAGCTTCGGGAGATCCGAAATTCCCCTGCCCATCCACCAGGATCTCTCTCATGGACCAGTCCTGGGCCATGTTGACAAGAGTGGGATAGATCACCGCTTCCCCGTGAGGGTGGTAGTTACCCGAAGTGTCGCCACAGATCTTGGCGCATTTCCGGTGGGCCTTGTTGGGCGCCAGGGCCAGGTCGTTCATCGCATAAAGGATGCGACGCTGGGACGGCTTCAACCCGTCCCTGACATCGGGCAGGGCACGCGAAACGATCACCGACATCGAGTAGTCCAGGAAGGACTTGGAGAGCTCGTCGGCGACGTTGATCGGCTTGATATCGTCTTCTGATGACATGAAATTCTACTGCCTGCTGAGATCTTCTACACGTCCAGGTTCCGGACATTCAGTGCATTATCCTCGATAAAGCGTTTGCGCGGCTCGACCACGTCGCCCATCAGGGTATCGAGCATGCGGTCGGCCTCAAGATGGTTGTCCTCATCCAGGCGGACCCGCAGGAGCTGACGGGTGTCCGGATCCATCGTTGTGCTGTACAGTTCCTTGGCATTCATTTCACCAAGGCCCTTGAAGCGTTTGATGCTCACACCGCGGCGCCCGATCTCGAGCACCCTGTCGAGGATTTCCGGGACGGAAAAGAGTGGAGCCACCGTTTCCTTCTCCCCTTCTCCTTCCACGATCTCGTAGAGTGGCTGGTCCATGGAAAAGAAGTTTCCCGTGTTGATCCCCCCCTCCTCAAGACGCTCAAGGAGCTTGGCCACGGCGTGGCTCTCGTGCAGTTCGTAGCGGACCGCCCGCCGCGAGATCGTGTTACCGTTTGAGGCCGCGATTTCCTCTTCCTCCTCCGCGGAAAGCTCCCCAAAGAGCCGCAGGTCACGATTGGCGTCTGAAAAAACGCGCAGGGCGGACTCACTGGAAAAGTAGTGAATGGTTTCCTCGTTTCCTTCCCGCACCCGCACCATGTATTCAGGGAGATGCCCTTCCTCCCGGGCGGCCAGGTAGTCGGCGAAGTTTCCTCCGTTACCCTCGATACTGCTCGCGTAGCGGGAGAGAACGGAGAGCGTGTCGAGAATTTCCTTGAGCGAATCCGCCTCGATGACTGCCCCTCCACCCGCCGGTCGCAACTGAACGTCATCGGCACCCAGGTCAATGAGGATCTTGTTCAACTCCCCATCGTCCTGCACATACTCCTTTCGCTTCTTGCGCGTCACAAGGTAGAGAGGAGGTTGGGCGATATAGAGAAACCCGTGCTTCACCAGTTCCGGCATCTGGCGACAGAAGAAGGTGAGCAGGAGGGTGCGGATGTGGGATCCGTCCACGTCGGCATCGGTCATGATGATGACCTTGTGGTAGCGCACCTTCTCGATGTTGAAGGCGCCTTCCTGGTCACCGTCCCCGATACCCGCCCCGATGGCGGTGATCATGCTCTGGATTTCCTTGTTCTGAAGCGCCTTATGCAGGCGGGCCTTCTCCACGTTGATGAGTTTGCCCCGCAGGGGCAGGATGGCCTGGGTCCGTCGATCACGGCCCTGCTTGGCCGAGCCTCCGGCAGAATCACCCTCCACGATATACAGTTCACTCCTGGCCGGATCCCGCTCGGAACAGTCTGCCAGTTTTCCGGGCAGTCCACCGCCCGAGAGCGCCGATTTGCGAACGGTCTCCCGCGCCTTGCGCGCCGCCTCCCGCGCCCGCGCCGCATTGGCGGCCTTCTCGATCACGGTCTTGGCGATGGAAGGATTCTCATCGAAGTAGGTCTGCAGCCCCTCATAGACGATGGAGCTTACAACTCCTTCAATCTCGGTATTGACCAACTTGTCCTTGGTCTGCGAACTGAAACGAGGGTCAGGCAGTTTTACCGAGATCACCGCTACCAGTCCTTCCCGCACGTCATCACCGGTCAGGGAGGGATCCTTCTCCTTGAGAATCTTGTTCCCCTTGGCGTAGTGGTTGATGGATCGGGTGAGGGCGGTTCGGAAACCGGTCAGATGGGTGCCTCCGTCGGCATTGGAAATGGAGTTGGCAAAACACAGTATCTGGTCGTTATAGCTGTCGTTGTATTGCAGCACGACATCCACAAAGACGTCGTCCTTGGTCACCTTCCCGTCGTAATCCACCTCGATCTTCCGCTTCCCCCGCAGGGCAATGGGATCGGGATGAACGAGGGTCTTGTTTTCCCCGAGCTGGATGACAAATTCCTCGATTCCACGGGCGTAGAAAAAAGTCGTTGCGTCAGCGCTCTCAGGGCGCTCGTCAGCGAGATCAATGGTCAGCCCCGGATTCAGGAAGGCCAGTTCGCGCAACCGGGTCCCCAGTCGGTTGAACTTGAACTCAATGGTGTCGACAAAGATGGTGGCATCGGGAAAGAAGGTGACGGTCGTGCCGGTCAGATCCGGATCCACCTCCCCGATGACCTGGAGCGGTTCGGTGGTCTTCCCGCGTTCGAAGGTGATGGAATGCACCTTCCCTTCACGCCTGACTTCCGCCTTGAACCAGTCCGAGAGCGCATTCACGCACTTGGCCCCCACCCCGTGCAGGCCACCCGAATATTTGTAGGCTCCCTGCCCGAATTTTCCGCCCGCATGCAGGTCGGTGAGAACCAGTTCCACTGCGGGGATCTTGAACTTGGGATGAATATCGACCGGAATTCCCCGCCCATCGTCCGAGATTGACACTGATCCGTCGACGTGAATTGTGACCTTGATACGATCACAGAATCCCGCCAGGTGCTCGTCGATGGAGTTATCCAGCACCTCAAAGACGAGGTGGTGCAAACCGCGCTCATCGGGGTCTCCGATGTACATCCCTGGACGCTTTCGAACCGCTTCCAGTCCCTCCAGTTTATCGATCTTGGAAGCGTCGTATACCTCCTCTTTGGAGACCGTGATTCCCGGCTCTTCGGCCTCCGATTCAGCGTTCGGCATAGGTGCCTCAAAGATGGTCCAGAACCGGGGTTGAAACAAGATTCTTTCGCCTTGGAATGGCCCTCTGGAGCAATTTTTTTTGACCCGCTCAGGCCGTTAAAATGGGGGCCGGAAACGGGCTCAGCGGGACAGGTTTTCAATAACCTCTTCCTCCCCTCCGGGGGGATGTCCAGCCACCCCCTTCTGGGTGATCCTGATGATCGAAATGACAGCCGCAAGAGTCAGTAAAAACGCCAGCACGAGCTTGATTATGGCCTTGCGCTGCCTCTTTTCCCGGTAGCTCTCCCCAAGTATCGTGACTGGATCAATGGGGTGATCAGTCCCGCTCCGGACCTCGTGCCGCACCTTGGCCTGTTGTTTCCTCCTTTTACGCCTTCGCTTCACCTTTCGAACACGTCCGGTTCCCTGCTCTGAGAGAGCCGAAGATCGCTCCCCGGAGAGCTCCTCCTGCGGCAGGGAAGGCTGTTCCACGGCAGACATTTCACTCTCCTTCACCCCTGGCCTCTCCTCTCCCTGACCGGACTCGCCTTGTGACGAGTCGATCGGGCATGGTTCCGGCTGACGGGCTCGTGGAGATGCCTGCGGCGCAGTAATCATCCTGCAGCATCCCGGACAGGGACCACTGACTCCCGCCAACTCGGCAGCTACTTCCAGCAGCATCTGGCAGGAGGAACATCGAAAACGGAGAGACACCCCGACGGGTGATTGCAGGGAAACTTTCCCGGTCCTCTCCTGCTGCTGCCCTGCCGAAACCACCTGTCTGAACCAGTCTACAACTCCAGAAGGGCCCTTTGCCAGCCCAGAAGGTGTTCGGTGGGATCGTCCTCCAAGGCGATTTGCTCGAGAGCGGCCCGTGAAGCGATCACCGACGACTCGATTTCCAGGGACTCGGCAGCCTTGTCACGCTTTCTGGCCAGAACCTCATACCGCTTCTCCTGGCCTCTGTCCCAGCGTCGCCCGGTCCCCTTCCGGCGCTCCGGCCACTCCGACCGGGGAATCTGGCGGGCCTCCTCGATGGCCTCCTTCAGGCGCCTGGCGCGACCACCCTTCACATTTCGCGGTGTTTCCAGCTTCTCCCCCCGTGCCAGTGACTCCGCCCACATGATCAACTGCTGGTTTCGCACCACCATGAAGGGAGGGCGATCCCACTCCCGTGCCTCCCCATCGCGCCAGTTCCAGACCGCACGAAGCATGCCCAAGGCCTGGCTGTCCAGTTTGCCCGCACCGCGAATACGCCAGGGATCCTCACGTTCCATGTCGCGATCCATGACGCGATCCATGGCGGATCGACAACTCTCCACAAACCAGTCGAAGCGTCCCCGTGTCCGCAGATCATCTTCCAGCTTGTCCGCCAGGGGCAGGAGATAGCGCACATCGTTACTGGCGTATTCACACATCTTCGCAGGCAGCGGCCGCTGCCCCCAGTTCTCCTTCTGGGAAGCCTTGCAGAGCTTGACGTCAAAGAACTGCTCCACGAGGTTGGCATAGCTGAAGCGGAGAATCCCCAGAAGGCGGGCGGCAATCTGAGTATCGTAGATCATCCCCGGCAACATTCCGAACTCCCGGCGGAACAACGTCATGTCGAAATCCGCCCCGTGCATCCAGATGCTGTTGGCAGCCAGATAATCCCGCAGCGGATCGAGATCGTCCACCTCAAGGGGATCAACCAGAACCACCTCCTCCCCGGTGGAAATTTGAATAAGGCACAACTGTTCCGCATAACGATGCAGATTATCCGCCTCCAGATCGATCCCCGCGAAGGGAGATCCGTTGGACGGCAGGTTGTCCACCAGTCCGGAGAGTTCGACGCTGGTGGTAATCATTCCGCGGCAGTTGTTCGGGATCTCCCGGACACGCTGTATTTCAACACGAAGACCACCGCTCGCAAAGCCTGTTCCCATAACAGAATGGCACGACCCACAGGTCGTGCCAGTTCAGAGTGTCTGAGAACTGGCAGGTGCCTCTACCGGTTTATAACCCGCACCCGCAGGAAGCAGGCGGGAGCTGCCAGCTGTCCCGGAAAGGCCGCCAGATTGGAGACCTCCAAGGTTGTCTCATTATCCTGTACGATTTCAAAGATGGGATCGTTTTCCGAGATGGTCGTCCAAGTGCGCAGATCCGTGCTGTATTCAAAGGCGTAGGCAAGGCTGGTTCCCGTGAAGGGGCGTTTCGTCAAGCTGGCCGTACAGCTCCCCGCCTCTTCGTCGAGAGCGTATTGGAATACCGGCCTGGTCTGGGCATCTGCCACATCGCTCTGCAGTGCGTATTCAAGCAGGTTGGAAGCACCATCCCCGTCGAAATCATAATCAGGAGCCCGCTCCGAACTGGGAGTGGCGAAGGGGAAACCCTCATCACCCGCAAGACCTCCAAGAATCGCAAAGCCCTCATAGGTATCAATGAACTTCACCTGGAAAGACAGCATGTAGGACCCCGCATCCACTGTCGTTTGGCTACTCATACTGGAACGATTAATATTCAAGGTAGCGTCCACCGAGTCGCCAGGATTGAAAAAGAAGGGCCCCAGTTCATAGTGATTGTCCAGGGTTCCCAGAATGAACTGATTCCGGTCGCCGACTGGTGTCTCAATCGGATAGGGAGGAAAGACAATCGCTTTCTCCCGTGCAACGGCATACAGGGGACCAAAGAGGCCAGCGTCCACCACGAGTTCAGGTATGGCGAGGATCCCATAGCCCCCAAAGAGAGGATCGGCCTCAAGAATCTCTGCCGAAACGGCCAATACTTCTCCTGCATCATATTTGTCCTGGATCCAGTCTTCGAAAGTCTGGCCGATAGTGAATTCATCTCCCATCGAAATGCTGATCCGGGGTGGCTGGAGCAGGTCGATCCTGAAGGTGTCCTCTGGTTGCAGCTTTCCGAACAAGTCCGTTTCCGTCTCAAGGTAGGCGTTGGTGGGAAATCCCCAGTTCCGAACGCTGTCCGAGGTCCCTGCCAGTTCACCGGTGAGAATCTCGATGCGATAATCACCCCCGCGCACGAGGAGGGAGAAGTCGGAGGGATCACCGAAAGCATCGCTGGCCTCCAGAAAGTGAAGACCAACGTATTCCACCGTGAATATTGCCTCCACATTCTCCGGGGTGAGGACGAACCTGGTGCCGATGAGCTCTTCACCGAAGGGGAGCGGGGGTTCAGGCTGGCCATTCACATCGACAGCACCTTCGGTCGACAGGTTAAATCCGTCCCATAAGGTAACAGGAAACCGCTCTTCGCCGGCGAGTGCCCCACTGGTAATCTCAAGGCGGTAGGTCTGCCCCGCTACCAGACACTCTGGATCCCCCAGGCTGCGATTGGTCTCCAGAGTGAATTCGTCCGCGGCAACGACGCTCCCGGTAACCACGCCACCGGTTAAATCATTCACACTCGGAAGCACGATCTCATTGCTGTTAAGAAGGGGGATCTCAAGGAGGAAGGCATTCAACTTCTCGGAACCATCTTCATCAACCCACTCCGGCACCGATCCGGTAACCACGAGATCGTCATCAATAACCTGACCTTCCGGGATATGGGCATGATCACGAGAGTTTTCGATCACCGATCCGTCCTGAACCCGCACGACGATATTATCGATTGTGAGCCCTGAGAAGAAATCTTCGCTGGCATCACTTCTGAAGGTGAATTCGATCTGGACATCATTCTCGCCAATGACCTCGGGTGGGACCTGAGCGGCCAAAGTCACGAATGCGGCGTCGAAGACGGTCATGTCGATAACAAGAGTAGGCCCCAGTTGCTCATCAGCGTTTTGAATGAAGCGGACAAACGCAATGTCCTCGGCAGCGTCCGCATCCCGGATCGCCTGGAAGGTCAACTCCCCTCCCGGGAAGTCGGTGAAGTCGAGGGGTGGTGAGAGCAGTGAGATATCGGATTCTGGTCCGTAAAATTCCTCGTTCGTGGTCCACACGGTGTTTGAGGCTCCGTCGTCATCGACGAGTTCGACCCGCACCCACTCGGTATTACCTAACGCGTCATTCACTTCCGGGGCCCAGCCCTCGTCGTCTTCAAAGTCGTCCTCAAAGATGATCTCTCCTGCAGGGCTTCCGGAACTCCAATTCTCGTCCGTCAGCGGTTCCCCTGTGACCCACTGCCATTCACCTTCCTCCGCGCTATCGCTCAACCCGATCCACATCGAAGGCCACTCCCCTTCCGCAGTGTCCAGGCCAGCCACGAGCAACTGCTCATTAACGAAATCAATCTTCCCCTGGGTATTGAGGACGGCCAACCTCCCGCCTGCCGATTCTGCAGCATCCTTTGCCTCCTCCCAGGTATACCCCTCGTCCCGGGCCACTACCCTTAAGACCGAGATATCCCCCGAGTCCCCGAAACTGGTGACCGGATACTGAATCCCATCTTCCGTGCCTGCCAGACGGCCGGTAGTGAAGGTCAGTTCGTAGATCTTTCCCTGTTCCAGGGTGTTATCCAGATTGAGGTTCGTCGTGATGGTGTTAAAGCAGGAGAGACCAGTGACCGTGCCCCGAGCGATCGTATCCTGTGCATACGCAGTAGCCTCGATGCCATTCCCATTGATATACTGATTGCCACGCATCGAGTAGAGGAGAACGTCCGACTCCAACGTGTTGTTCCCGCTCAGTCCACCCCACTTGAAGTCATAAAACGTGCGAGGGTCGAATTCCAGCGAGCCCTCCAGACCCCATTCCTCGTTGATATTCCGCCATCCCTGCGGAACCATGCCACGTCCAGAATAGGCGTCGGGAGTGACCAGATGATCCACCGGATAAACAAGTTCCCCGGGTTCCAGTGGAGAGCTGCTCGGAACAAGGGCGGGCAGGGCAAACTTGTATGGTCCCCAGGGGACGTCCCAGTAGTGCCGATCCAATTCCTGTTTGCCGGGTCCATAGGAGCGCAAGGCCTGATACTGGGTCACCTCGAAGTCATCCACAATCCCACCCAGCACGTCATACCAGACTACTACACTGTAGTCCTGCACATCAAAGATAGCAGAAACATCCCCATCCGTTCCGCGAAGAATCTGGGTGAATCCGGAAGGAGGCGCGGAGACCAGTCTGAAGAGGTCCGACCGGAAAGGCTCCACTGCCGACGCCGGCGTTATGGATTGAACGGACCAGAACGACCCCTGGTCGTTCACTCCATCGCCATCGATATCGCCCTGCGCAATAAACCCGGTAGTTCCCAGGGGACAGAAGAGATTCGGACCGATAATTGAGAGAGAAGGATGTCCGCATCCCGAGAGTTCCCAGAACCCATCAACAAAGAACATATTGGTCTCGCCGCCCAGGTAGAGAAGCGTCTCGAGCCCAACCTGCCGCCACTCCTTCGTGTTCACGAAGGAGAGCGTCTCAGCCGGAGAAAGAGCGGGCGCGAAGAGCAGCGCGGCCGCGAGAAGGGACTTGGGTGTGTTCGTAGGCATGGGAACGACCTCTTTTTCGGTGCATATCCTCACATCTGCAAGCAGATTTTCGAAAACACTGTACCCGCAATGTAGTGGCAGGGGGTGTCAACCATGCGGCATTCGTGGCCCCGGGCCACAAGGGCCTGAAAATTGACTTTAAATCATACCCCGCATGAGGAGTTCCGCGTTGCTCGAATTCTTGGCCAGTTGCCTGAGCAGGGTCTCCAGGGCCTCCCCGATCGGGAGGGTGGTGAGGGCCCGCCGGATCTCGATAACCTTCTCCATTTCGTCCGGGTGGTAAAGCCGGTCATCGTTGCGGGTTCCACTCTGTGGAATATGAATGGCTGGATAAATACGGCTCTCGGCAAGTTCGCGATCAAGGAGGATCTCCATGTTACCGGTCCCCTTGAGCTCCTCGAAGATGATGTCATCCATGCGACTCTCGGTCTCGACGAGACAGGTTGCCACGATCGTGAGACTCCCCCCCTCTTCCACGTTCCGGGCGGCCCCGAAAAACTTGCGTGACTTCTGCAGGGCATTGGGACTGAGCCCCCCGGTGCCGACGGGTCCTCCTCCCCGCTGCGAATTGTTGTAGCCGCGAGCCAGCCGGGTCAGGCTGTCGAGGAGGATGACCACATCCTGCCCCAGTTCGACCAGCCTCCGGGCTCGTTCGAGAACCAGGTCTGAAACCTGGGCGTGACGCTTGGAGGGTTCATCGAAGGTGGAGCTGAAGACTTCAGCATCCACCGTCTCCTCGAAATCCGTCACTTCCTCGGGACGCTCATCAAGGAGAAGAATGATGAGCTTGGTCTCCGGATGATTGGCTGCGATGGACTTGGCGATCTCCTTCAGGAGGATGGTCTTCCCACCCCGGGGAGGCGCCACAATCAGTCCCCGCTGTCCCTTCCCGAGAGGAGCCACGATATCAATGAGCCTTACTGCCATGGCGGAGGGACGCTCCAGCACGAACCGGTCTTCCGGAAAGAGCGAGGTCAACTGATCAAAGGGCTTGGGGGCATTGAACTCTTCCGCCGGCGCTCCCTCCACGGTGAGGACTTCGAGAGCGGAAAGATACTTGTCGCGATCGCGGGGAGCACGCAGCCTGACTCTGATGTGCTGGCCGGCCCGCAGTCCGTGCTGCTTGAGGAGATTCCCTCCGATGTAGAAGTCATCGGGTGAAGTGCGGAAGCTGCGCTTGGGATCACGCAACATGGCATAATTCTCCTTGGCCTGCTCCAGGATGCCTTCCGCTTCAAGAATTGTGCCATGCTTGGCATAGAAAGAGAGCAATTCGAAGATCAGCGCGCTCTTTCCGGCCGCGCTGTTGGTCTTGATGGGATACTCGGCCGCAGTCTCCAGAAGAGAGGCGAGCGAATGCTCCCGAAACTCGTTCACATCGATGCCCTCGGGAACATCGTAGGAAGGTTCCGGCTCGGGTTTCGGAATGGTCTCCCCGGACTGCTTTTCTTCCCGCGGCGGAGAAACACCGGCATCCCCGGATTCCATCCCTCCTGCCACGGCTTCCTCCGCGCTCTCCACCACCACTTCAAGTTCCCTTGCCTGCTGCTCCTCGTCCTTCCCTTCTTCCGCAGACCGGGCACTCTTCTTCGGGACCGCCTTCTTGGCGGACTTGAGAGCGGTGCCCTTCTTCCTGGCACTACCCTTCGTTTTACTGGCAGCCTTCTTGGCGGCAGTCTTTTTCCTGGGGCTTTTCTTCTTGGCAGCCATCGAATCGGGATCGGGATCAAGATCAAGGGTCAAAAGGAAGCGGGAGATCTGGTGGCGAAGAACCTCCTCCGGTCCTTCGTTCCAGAAAACCACATCCGCACGCCTCACCTTCTCCATAATGGGGAGTTGGGCGGCAAGAATGGCCTCCACAAGGGTGTCGTCGTATCCGTTGCGGGATTTGAGGCGAACCAGCTGGGTCTCACGGGTGGTGGCGACCAGAAGAGAGCGCTCGTATCCAAAGTCGAATCCGCTTTCGAAGAGGAGCGGAACGTCCGCGACGAACAAGGGCGACAGGCCACTGGTAGCAGTTTCACGATGTAACTCAAGACATTCCTCCCGCACCCGGGGATGCAGAATGCTCTCCAACAGCTTGCGACCCTCCCGGTCACGAAAAACCAGCTCACGCAACCGGTTGCGGTCCACCCCCCCCGGACCCTCTCCCCCTACCTCCCTGCCAAGGGCGGCAACGATTTCAGCTCCAAGTTCCTCATTCGCCAGCAGGCGGCTCACAGATGCATCACAATCGAAGAGGACTGCTGCAGGAACGAGTTTCTGCAGGATCCGCCCAAAGGTGGATTTTCCGGTGGCCACACCACCCGTCAGCGCAAAGAAGTGCATGGGAGGATTTCCGATCTCTGTGTTCAAGATTTCAGCATACTCTCTGAATTCTGAAATCTGAAACTGCGGGATATGGCGAGCGCTCACCGGAGCCCGAAAAAAAGCCCGACAGTTGAAACTGCCGGGCTCTTGAAAATGATTCGCTGGCTCGGGACTAAAGCGGCGGAAGCACCCCGTCACCACCGCCGCCAAGGTCGGTGCTGATCGGATCAACCGGATTCCCACTGGGATCCACCTCGTTGGGCTTGCGGTAGTTCTTACCAGCGGCATCAATGATGTTGGCGGTCACGAAGATGATCAGGTTGCTCTTGATGTGGCTCTGGGCATCGCTCTGGAAGAGGCGACCGATAAGTGGAATGTCGCTTAGCACGGGCACACCGTCCTCCACATCCTGCACATCCTCACGCATCAGACCACCGACGGCCACGGTGTGACCGTCGTAAATGGTGATACCGGTGCTGACCCGGCGACTGGAGAAGACGGGCATCTCGATACGGTTCTCGGTAATGGTCACGGTGACCGGATTCCCGAAAGCGTCCGTGGCTGGTGAGGTGATCGGGCTGCCGTAGTTGATGAAGCCCTCAAACTCGACGATCTCCGGGGCAAAGCGCAGGTCGATAACGTACTCATTGGGACCGAGGTTGGGCTCGATCTCCAGGGTGACACCCGTGTTGCGGGTCTCGAAGGCTGTGGGAGTGGCCGGGGTAACCGGAAAGCCTCCGGCACCACCACCACCGCCACCAACACCGAAGCCACCTCCGTTGTTACCACCAAAGCCACCGCCAACCTGGTTGGGCAGTTCCGGCGGCTCATACTCGGTGGGGTAAATGAACTCCCGGATGATCTCGATGGTGGCCTTCTGTCCCGGACGGGCCGTTACACTGGGTGCGGTCATGATATCAGTGCCCTTCTTCTGGGCCAGACCCCTCATGATCATCTGGACCTGGCCGCTGTTGAAGAGGCCGGTGAGACTCAGGATGCCCGGAGCGGGACGATTAACCTGAGCGCTCCGGTTCGGGTTGTTGAGGATCGCATCAACGTTGTTGCGGGTCACCGCAGTATCCCCGCTTCGATTCGATGCTGTCACAATATTGTTCACGGCCTGATTACTGGCCGCCGGGATACCCGGAATATTGGTAAAGGCCACCGGACTGATGAAGTCGGCACCGGTGCGGACCTGCCCGTTGCCCTGGGTGCCACCGCCTGCAAAGAGCTCCTCGGAAATCACTCCGCCAAGACCGAAGGGAGTCACGATCCAGTCAAAGCTCAGCTCGTCGGAGTTCTCCTGGGAAACCTCCACGAACTTGGTGGTGATCCTGATCATCTTGGGCGTGCCCCCGAGAATATCCTCCACCAGCTGGTCCACGAGGTCGAGGTTCTGTGGAGTATTACTTACAATGAGCGTAGAGGTGCTCGCGATATACTGGGCAGAGGATCCGGGAGGGAAGTCGATGCCGGCTTCCTTAAGGATCTCCAGGAGGGGACGACGCGGTGCAAGCGAGCGATTACCAAGACCTTCATCAGCGGCAAAGGGATCTACTTCACCACCACCGTCACCGTCGCCACCACCCGTTCCAATGTCGTTGAGGAAAGTGGGCGGCACTTTCCACTTGCGGGTGAGGACATCCTCGCCCTCCGCCGAACCAATTGGAAGAAGGGTCACCGCAAAATCGTCAACCTTGTAGCGCAGGCGGGCCTGCTCACAGATATACTGGAGCACACTGGCGAGCGGAACATTGCGCAGTTTGAGCTCCTTCACCCGGGCCGAACCCGGATCAATGGCGCCGAGACCGCCTTCCACGTCCAGTTCGGCATCGGGCACCCCCCCGCCGATACGCGGCTTGCGGATCACGAAGTTGATCCCCTTCTTGATCGGATCGAGTTCCCACTTGTCGAGTTCCTGGGCGCGCTGACGGAGGAAATCGATCGCCTCCTCCACGGTGGTGTCATCGAAGTCGACCACCGGGATAAGCATATTCTTGAGCTTGAACTCGATGTTCACGCCGACAGTCGAGGGACGCGGGCCACCAACGACACTGCCGTCAAGTTCAACCGGCGGGGGCACGGCCATCTCCCAGGCCGCGTCTACTTCAGCCAGCATGCGGGCACGCGCTTCATCATATGCCGAACGGTAGTGATCGGACTTCAGTTGGTGGATACCCTCCATCCCCCGCCGCGCGGCAGAGTTGTAGGGATCTACCTGCAATGCCTTCTGATACTCGCGGATAGCATCATCATAGAGTCCGAGATTCTTGAACCCTTCCGCGGTATAAAGAAAGCGCCGCACCTTATCCACGTTGGTGGTGTGGTCATAGGAAATCGCCGGGTTGGTCCGAATGGGGTCATCAAGGTATTCAATCTTCTGGCGAGCCCGCTGGTTGTTCGGGTCAATGGAGAGCACCTGGTTCAGCTTGTCCCGCGCCTCGGCGTATTTGCCAGTGCGGCGATACTGCTGCGAAAGCGCCACGGTGGCATCGGCAAGGTGAGTTTCCAGAGCGCGGCGACGTTCCGCGGTGGCAAACCCTCCCGGGAGGATGCCCAAGGCTTCGTTATAACTCGTGACGGCGGTTTCGTAGTCTCCCTTCTGGTAGGCCTCGCGGCCCGACTCAAGAAGTTCTTCCGCCTGTCGCACTTTCTCTGCTCGACGCATCATCTCTCGCTTGGCCAGGTCGCTTTGGGAGAAGACGACAGTTGGCGCGAGGGTGAGAAGGCCGAGGGACAGGGTGAGTACGCGAGCCGTGCGATTAGTTAAGTGCTTCGCTATTTGCATGGTGTGATAGGCGAGTTCTTGTCAGTTCCAGTTTCTTTGTGAAGCTTTTTTTCTCTTGGATAGTCCAGAAAGAGTAACATCTCAGAGTTGACGAATGGGGTTCAATTTGCGGGGGTGACGGGTTGGAGATCCATGGATTTGGTCTCCCCATCCTCTTTCCACTCGACAATGGCAGCCCCAGCATCGCTGACTCCGGCGAATGTATAGGGTTTTTTGACTGCATTCGGGTCAAACGGCAGGGCAAAACGGCTGCGCTCTTCAATCTGGAGCTCCTTGGCCTCCTCCCCGATGGCCGCCAGGACAAGCACTGCCGTCCAGTCCTTGACGATCACCCCGTTGCGTGACCCCTTCTTGAGTTCGATAATATCGCCCTTTTTCGCTGCGCCCACATCCTCCAGGGTAGCGAAATTGGCGGTTTGCATGACCCCTGTTCCGGGATTCTCAAAGGTCCGTTGCTCGATTTTCTTGAATTCGTAGCGCATCTGGGCCCCACCCTTGTCGAATACGTTGGAGTTCTCCGGGCCCTTCCCGGGCCTAAGCTCTCCCTGCGAAGAGGTTCTGACTTTCCTGTTGTTCACGATCTCCTCGTGGTTGAACTTGAAAGTATCCGAATCCTTAATTTTTCCCACCGTGCTGTCAGAGGAGTAGGTCAGCATGAACGCCCGCTTCTTCAACCGCACACACTGCAACTTCGCGATGAGGGAGGGGAAGCTCTTGGGATCATTGGGATCGGTCTTGGCATCAAATTCCTCACGATTGGCAAAACCGTCACCATCCTGGTCGAGGCTGGGAGAGTTATCCCAACCCGGATCAATCCGGTGATCAAGCCACCACTGGTTCGGAATGGGATCATGCACCATCTCCTTATAGGAAGGATCCCCCAGGTCTATCGGGGTCGTGACGTCCTCCTTGAGGAACAGCGGCGTTCCAACGAAGTTTTCGATCTTGCGCCCCTTTGAAGTGACAGGTCCCTCCAGAGTGACCTTGCTCCCGATTTCAGAAGTAGCTGCCTTGTAATTTTTTTCGTTGGGATTCTCGGGCGCCTTCAACCTGACTCCCCCGGTCGCAGCTGGAAAGTCCTCCTCAACCTTCCCTTTAGCCATCAGGACCATTGCCCCGAGCCCCAGGGCGAGAAGCAGGGAAACGATGAGAGCGGCCTTGTCGTAGCTTTCGGAAAGGTTTGCCATGAAATCAGTTCGTTAATTTGTCTGTTAGAGAATGCTGGGGATTCGATGAGAAAATACGGGAGAGCTCCGGACTGGGACAGGCTACTTCAGGGACGTTTCCCTTCATCCTTGGCCTTGAAGAGAACGACATCAATCTCAAGCAGAACGTTGACCTGTTCGGCCCCGAGGACCTGACCGAGGATGCGCCTCCCTTCTGCCGCTTCAACGGCAGGGTCGGGATCACCCGGGGCCACGGGATCACCCGGTAGTGCAGGATCAGCAGGATCAGCAGGTTCGCCGGAATCGTCCGGCGGCAGAGCGTCCCCAAATTCATCGGCGAAAGGCTCGCCCGCTTCCTCTGCGGGAGCTTCGAATTTTACGTCATCCTTCGCTGGAGCCTGGTCACGCTTTTCATTCTGGATCCGGATGCTGCGCACCACGAAATAGTAGTCCTCGTGACTGGCCAGGTCGGAAATGATCTTCCGCATCACTGTCTCGGTGGAGCGGAAAGTCACCTCTACCGGAAGCCGGTGGTAGGGTGGCTCCTTGGTTGATGATTTTTTCCTCCGACCCTTGGGGGCCTCTTCAACCTTGTCCTTTTCAACCGGGAGCTGGGCACGGTGCACATTGAGCAACGCACTCGCCCCCGCATCAGCCATGACCCCGAAAAGGGCCTTCATGGCACCAAGCTGATAACCGAGTTGAGCGGTGGCTCCGTCCTTGGGCAATCCCCCGGTGTAATTCTCGAAACCAAGATAGAACTTGTCCCCGGGGTACTCGACACGGCGGGAATCAAACGCGCGGGTGACCTCGCTGCGCGCGGCGTTCAGTTTCTCGATGAACTGGGGCGGCGGTATATGTTGCAGTATTATCTGGTCATCCTGCCCCCCGTCTTTGTCCTCCTCTATCTCTGCAGAGGTCTTGGGCCGATAAGTCAGTATCTTGTCCTGCAGGCCATCCACGACTTCCTCGTAATCATCGATCTGCAACTCAAACTCCGTGGCGCTTGCAGGAGTGGGATAGGGCTTCTTTCCTTTCAACCCCATCACTGACTGCCTGTGTTGCCCGTAGGTGCCTTTCGCCTCCTCGTAGAGCCGATCCTTTCCACTTCCAAAGAGGAATGCCCCAACTGCCACGATGATCACGCCAAGAAGCAGCAGCGCTTCAAACTTGTTGTTTTTTATCCAATCTCCCATGGGATCTGTCCGGGTTTTGTGGTTGCGGTTGCCCGTGTGTTACTTGATTGAAATGGGGTTCTTGAGGGGCAGGATCATGACGAACTGCTCCGCCAGCTTGTTCTTGTCGGTGATGGAGCTGTTCAGGAGGGGAAGGATCTCCTCGTCGGCAAGGTTCTTGCTATTGGGATCGGCAGGGTTTTTCTTCAACACGAACACCGCGTCCTCCTTACCCTGGTCGTCCCTGATCTTGCCCACAATCTTGCTCACCGCGGTCGGTTCTTCCCCCTTCCAGAAGCCGGTGAGCCGAATCACGTTGATGGACTCCTGGGGCGGTTTCAGAATCGCAGGCTCCTTCTTCCGTCGACTTCCTCTGGTAGAAGGGGCAGGCGCCCCTGAGTCCTTCAGATCCTGCAGGACGCTTGTCCCGTAGGGGGCCTTGGCGAAATTCTGTCCCGCGCGCGCCTCGCCGGACTTGTCGTCCCCGGCCTTGTAGAGACCCATCGCTTCGAAGTCGGTGATCCAGACGTCCTGATCATTGAAGTAGTCCTTCACCTTGCCCAGCACCTTGATCCACTTCACCCGCGACTCCTGCTGCCCGGCGTAGGCATCCGCGAGGTCCTGCAGGTCGGACTGGCGCCCGGACTGCTGGTCAATCTTGCCCCCCGGTTCAGCCAATTCGATTTTCGTTGCTCCCAGTTTCTCTGCCTTTCCCTCCGCTTCAGCGGCAAGGACGGACTTGTTCATGGCCCAGGCCGCAAACCCGGCCATCACGATGACAGCGGCTGCGATGAGGAAGGGCTTGCGCTCGGCAGTGGCCCGTTGGGAGGCCACCACATCCGGGACGAGATCGATCCTGATGGGCGTCTGGTCCACTCCCCGCAGGGCAAGACCAACCAGTTCGCCCACCATGTGGGCTTCCTTCCCGAGGCGCTCAACATCGATGGCCTTGCCGATCGAGATACGCTGGAGCGGATTGAAAAGCTCGATGGGCACCCGCAGCTTCTCTTCGAGGAAATCCGGGAGGTAGGGCAGGTCCGCACCACCTCCTGCCAGGAAAACCTTGGTGGGCATGTTCCCCTCCTGCTGGCTGCGGTAATAGCTGTTGGTCCGCGCCACCTCCGCCGGCAGACGGTTCAGTGAGTTGCGAATCACAGTGGCAAGCTGAGCGGTTGCCTCGTCAAGCTGATTGGTGTGGCGACCGCCGAGGGAGACTACCCCGTTGGTGATCTTCTGGCTCTCGGCCTCAGCAAAGGAGATATTGTATTCCTTGGCGATCGCGGTGGTAACGGAGGCCGCGCCGACTGCAATACTGCGGGTGAAAAGCCGCGTCCCTTCGATATAGACCAGGTTGGTGGCCTTGGCCCCGACATCCATGAGGAGAATGGGGGCGTCCTCTTCCGGATAATTGTAACGGAAGGCGTTGTAGAGGGCCATGGGCGCGGCATCGACCTCCCTGGTCCCAATCCCCGCCTCCGCCACCGTAGCATTGATCTCGGTCAGGGCGTCACGCTTGATCGCAACGAGGGCCACTTCCTTTTCCGGACCCGTCGAGTCCAGCATGGCCCAGTCCCAGATCACCTCCTCGATGGGAAAGGGGACGTGCTGCTGAGCCTCAAACTTGACCAGTTCTTCAATATTATCCTCCTGGAGCGCCGGCAGCTTCATGAAGCGGGTAAAGACCGACTGTCCCGACATGGAGTAGCGGACCTTTTCCTTCTGCACCTTCAGGGCGGTGGCCAGCTCCTTGACGGCCAGGGTGATTTGCGGGAGACGCATCATCTCCTGAGAGGGATCCGCCAGAATGCTCTGCGAACCATAGGACTTGAGGATCAGCCCACCAGATTTGGCGGGATCAAAAACCGCCATGGATATGCGTTGCGATCCTATGCTAAGGGCAACGGTACTCTCTGCGTCAGCCATCGTGTAATTGGAGGAGGTAATTACGGGACAACCCGTAGTTGGAATAGTGTTATTGAATTGAGAAGGGCAGGATCAGCGCACTCGGGTCCAGGGTAACGACCAATTGCATTACCGGGGCTCGGTCTCGATCTCGAGATAGCGGTCCCACCAGAGGAACTTGAACGGAGTCTCGTTCTTGTTGAGCAGGGGATACTTGTTGGTCCGCTGCATGGTGGGCGACTGCCACCATGGCTTGCTGATACTGCCCTGCGAAGTGAAACGGGCGGGAGCGGCAGCACCCACCACACTTATTTCTCCACCCACCGCCGTGATCGAGTTCTTGCCGGCCCGGTCACTTCCGGTCAGACGCTTGATGGTGGCGGGCGAGAGGTAACAGGAGAGATAGAAGTCCTCGTCAAGCGGAACGTTCACGTGCGTCACTTCCTTCTCCATCAGGAAGTACTTCTGACCAGCCTTGTCGATCTTGTTATCAACCGCCACATACCAGCGCACAGTGAGACGGTCGACGTAACCGTCACGCGGAGCCGCACGGCCCGGTTCGAGTTTCACCTTCACCTCGACTTCCAGCCAGTCCTTGGATTTCCATGCCTTCTTGCCGGTATTGCCACCCACGCTGGGAGATTGCAGATCCTCAAAAGTGGGATCGGACGCCTCGATCTTCTTGACCGTCTGCGAGAGGGCCACGGGAGCTACCGCAAAGACGGCCAGAGGCAATGAAAGAAGAACGAGATGGGGCAGGGCTTTGAATGACTTCATGATGGGCGCACCGTTGCGGAAACCTAAAAACGCCTCACCCTTTTGACCAGAAGAATTCTGCGTAAGGATCCAGGAGGATTCACGTAGTTACATGGTTACGCCCGAGACTGGAACAAACCACTCTTGCAACCGGGGACCGGGCACCCCACAACGGTCCTCGTTCCGGAGCAATCCATGGAGGATCTGTCCACAGCAATTCAAAGCCACCAGCCTCTCGTCGTGGGAACCGTGGGAAATCCCAGGGTTATTAAACACCCCATCGGGGTGGCAGACTGCCATCTCGTCGAATTGCGGCTTGATGCTCTTGGATCCGGACAGGAGATCCGCCAATTTGCTGAAAAACAGCGTGTCTCCCACCCTCTCCTGCTCACTGCTCGTCACCCGGATGAGGGAGGATTGAACGATCTTTCCTGCCCCCAGCGTAGCGAGATCCTCACCGGCTTCCTCCCGCTGGGCACCCTTCTCGATCTCGAACTACAATCTCTGCCTGAGATGAATGCCCTCTGGGAGGAAGCAAAGGACCGGAACCTGATCCGGATTGCCAGCTGGCACGACTTCGAGCGATGCCCTTCGCGGAGTGAACTGCAGGAAACCATCGCGGCAATGGCGGCAGCCGGTGCCAGCGTGGCAAAATGCGCCTTCTGGCTGGATTGCCCTGCCGATCTGCAACGCATCGCAGAGGCCCTTGAGAATCCCCCCCTGCCACTGGCTCTCATGGGGATGGGGCCCCTCGGACCCAGCTCGCGCCTGTTGGCTGCCACCCTTGGCTCGGTCCTCAATTACGGTTATCTCGGGGAGGAGACCACCGCTCCCGGACAATGGCCTGCCCCCCTGCTGCGGGAAGCGATCTCGGTCCTGCGCTGAACGACTGCCCGGGAGGATCAGACCTGCGGCGGCGGGAACCGTCGGCTCCCCTGCACTCCGGGACCGCTGTCCGGGATCTTGCTCAAGCACTCCCCGGAGACTGGCTGATGATCTCTATCGGCGCTTCCGGCAAAGCGTCGAGAAAGGCCCGCCCGTAGCGCCGGGTCACCACCCGGTTGTCCAGGATTGCCACCAGGCCGCGATCCCGACTCGAACGAATGAGACGCCCTACACCCTGTCGCAGTTTGAGCACCGCTTCCGGAACGGAATAGTCCATGAACGGGTTGCCGCCCTGCGCTTCAATCTGCTCAAGTCGAGCGGCGGTCAGGGGATGATCCGGAACCGCAAAAGGCAAGCGGGTCACAATCACATTCGAGAGGGACCTGCCCGGCACATCCACCCCGGTCCAGAAGCTGTCGGTTCCCAGCAGGACGCTCCGCTCGTCATCGCGGAACTCCTGCAGGAGGCGGTGCCGGGGATAACGGCTGCCCTGCACGAGGAGTCGCCAGTCCTGCTCATGACAAACGTCTTCCAGGGCATCGGCGGCCATCTGCAGGCTGCGATAACTGGTAAAGAGCACGAAGGCCCGGCCGTCACTGCGGTGAAGGAAATGTTCAATCCACCCCACGAGGGCCTCCTCATACTGCGGGGCCTGAGGATCGGGCATGGCCTTCACCACGTGTATCTTCATCTGCTCGCGGTAATCAAAGGGGCTGCCAATCCGGAGTGCTTCCACCTCCTCCGCCCCGATCCGCCGCCGGAAATAGCTCAACCCGGGATCACCTGTGCCCAGGGTCGCGCTGGTCAGGATTGCGGTCCTGCCCTCCGAAAACAGAATCGGCCGCAGGCGCCCGGCCACATCGACCGGGGCGGCCCTCATGGCGTAGGAACTGCGATCCGCTCCGCCAGCCTCCACCCAGTAGACGCAACCCTCGTCCTCCTGCTCAAGAAAGACCTCCAGGGTTGCGTGAGCCTCCCGCAATCGCCGCGCGCTTTCCTGAATCTCGGCGCGAGTCGTCTCATTTTCGGTCTTATCCGCGAGAGAGTCCAGATCGGCCCAGAGTTCCCGCAACGGAGCCGCCAGAGTGTTGGGCACGATCTCCGGTTCGCGCACCCGGAATTCCCGCCCCCACTCACCGAATTCGCTGACCTCTCCCAACAAACCAAAGAAATCCTCCGCTTCAGAGAGGGCCCGTTCGACCCCGGTCATGGCTTTTCCCACCCCCAGGGTTCGCAGCAATCCCTTTCTGGAGCGCGGATTATAGAGGCGCTGGAGATCGAAGCGTAATCCGGCCTGGCTCAGACGCAGCCCGAGCTGATTCGATGCCACACTCTCAAGGGTATGAGCCTCATCGAAGACCACAAAGTCGTTCGGAAACAAGTAGCCGCCATGCTCCATCAGGGCCTCCATGTCGAGAAGGGAGAAGAACAGGGTGTGGTTCACTACAACCGCCTCAGCCTCAACGGCTTCCTTGCGCGCTTCCTGAAAAAAACAATCGCCCCGTAGTCCACAGCTGCGGGTGGTGCAGATTTCCGCCTCGCTACAGACCAGTTGCCAGACTTTCGGGGATGGTTGAAAGTCCAGGTCACTCAAGGTGCCATCCTGCGTCGTTTCATACCACTTCCATATAGTCTCCAATTCGTCCGACTCACTGCTGCTGAACAGGTCACCGCAATTCATGCGGGCGCGCTTGAGGCGGGCGGGGCAAAGGTAGTTGCCCCGTCCTTTGAGAAGCGCGGCGTGGAAAGGCCTTCCGATCAGCTTACGCACGAGCGGCAGATCCTTCTTCATGAGCTGCTCCTGAAGATTGATGGTATGGGTCGAAAAGACCGCCTTGCGCCCCTCCTCCAGTCCATGGATCATGGCAGGCAGGAGGTAGGCCAGCGATTTCCCCACTCCCGTTCCCGCCTCGACGACCAGTGAACCTTCGCTCTCCAGTGCGCGACCCACCGCCTCGGCCATTTCCTGCTGCTCGGGACGGTACTCAAAATCCGGCGAATCGGCCAAAAGCCCCTCCCCTGAGAAGGCCTCCCTCATCTCGACCTCCAGGGAAAAGCCGCTCTCCGCTTCACCTGGCAGGATCATAAGGCAGTAGCGAATTTGTCATTGTGCGCCCCGATCATGCGGCATTTACAGTCTCTCCCCATCTCTCTTCTCGACCTCCAGCCCGTTTTAACTTCAGTCTCCCCAACAACCAATAACCAATAACCAGTAGCAATCCCCTCTCCGCTTTCCAAGTTTCTTCCCTGCGTCATTCTAGCGGTGCTGGGCACTCTCGCGGCCCTCGCGCTCGTCCCGCGGGAGATCCAGGCCGTGAACATTCACCTCCTCGGATTTCCGGACAGCGACCGGACCACCCTGAATCTTCGCCCTGTGCTCCTGGGCTCGCTCTGCTTCCTCCCCGCCATCGCCGCGCTCTGCTACGCCTTCGCGGGGGCCCTCGACCGCTACCTCACCCGCCAGATGCTCGGCGCCGTCGGCATCTGCTCTTTCGCTCTCCTCGTCATCTATGTCCTCATCGACATCAACGACAACATCGACAAGTTCCAGAAGGCGGAGAACACCATCTCCTTCCTGTTGCAGTATTATCTGGTCACCCTGCCCCCCGTCTTCGTCCTCCTGATCCCCTTCGGCCTCCTCCTCGGCCTGCTTTACTCACTCGGTCGGCTGTCACACAACCGGGAGATCATCGCCATGATCCAGACCGGGCGCAGTGTCGCCCGCGTGATCGCCCCTCTCGGCACAGTCGGTCTCTTCCTCAGCCTCGCCTGCCTCCTGCTCAACTACCATTGGGCCCCGTGGGGCGAAGGCTACCGGGAGGCCCTCATCGAATTCGCCAAGTCCGGTTCGAAGAGCCAGGCGCGAAATGTGCTCTACGTACACCGCGACGCTGAACGGATCGCCCACCGCTCCTGGTTGGTGGGAAGTTTCCCCTACAACTACACCCCGAAAGATCTCATCCTGGACGTGGTGGTCCGTAGCAAGGACGAAGACGGACCCACCTCCGTTCTTTACGCCAAGTCGGCCACCTGGTCACCCGGCTCCAAGAAATGGGCTTTCAACGACGCCATTCGCCTCGATCTCCGCTCCCGGTTGGAGGACGGCACCCTCGCTGAAAAATTCGATACCGATCTACCCAATCCCTACCTCGTCCACGACTTTCCCGAAACCCCCTGGCAGATCGTCACCCCCGGCCTGCAGGAAGATTACCTCGGGATCCCCGAACTCCGAAGCTGGCTCCAGCAATACGGGGGAGATGAATGGGCTCCACGCCGATCTTACCTCACCCAGTGGTATTACCGCTGGGCCCAACCGTGGATCTGCCTGGTGGTCGTCCTTCTCTCAGCCCCTCTCGGCATTGTCTTCAGCCGTCGCGGCACCGCAGGCGGGGTGGCCATCGCCGCCTTGCTCATTGGAGCCATGCTCCTCTGCTCCAAGACCTTTCTCACCCTCGGGGATGCCGGTCACCTCTCCCCCGCCCTCGCTGCCTGGGCCACCAATCTCCTCTTCACCTCCATTGCCCTGCTCCTCTTCTGGCGCCGCCTGCAGGGCCGCCCCATCTATCAGACTATCCTCAGTCACACTCCCTTGAGTAACGGAGATTGATTCTCCTCCTCACTTTCACTTTCCACAGCGCCCACTTTCCCCTTCACTGCCGTCACGGCTCAGTCCCACCGTGACTAAGCCGGTCACTTTCATTCCTCTCATGCCCCTCGCCGACTCCTGGCACATCAAGTCTCGTGCGCATCATTGCTCCGTCACCGAGAAGCCCTTCACCGAGGGGGAGACCTTCTTTACAGCTCTCCTCCCTGACCCGGAGTCCGATGGCTACCTGCGACTGGATTTCTCCCAGGAGGCCTGGGACGCGCGTGGCGAGCAATCAGAGCAACCCTTCTCCTTCTGGCGTACCGTCTACCGGCCTCCCGAAGTGGAAGCCAAGGTCGAGATCATCGACAGGGACGATCCTGAAGCTCTCCTCACCAGCCTGATCGAGCAGGATGAAGCTCACACCGAAAACACCCGTTACATTCTGGCAGTCATGCTCGAGAGGAAAAAGATCCTTATCGAAACGGACTCTCAGAAAACCCGTAGCGGGCTCCTCCGCATCTACCAGCACCGTTACTCGGGTGAGATCTTCATCGTGAAGGATCCCCAGATTCCCCTTAGCCAGGTGACTCCCCTTCAGGAAGAAGTCCAGAAACTCCTCTCCCCGGATGAAGAAGCACCGGCGGAGGGCGAAAGTGGAGAACCGCCTGCGGTAAATGCCGACGGGGAATAGGGCGGCCTGGTCTGCCGCTTGACGATTGATCTTCACCCTGGCAGGCGGGGAGGATGGATACCCTCCCTCATGAAAAGACATCGTCCGCCCCCACCACCGGACATCTCGACAGCCCATAATTCCGATTACCCCTTTTCCTTTTTGCCGGGAAATGACTATCCTTCTCTGATCGGCAGGATTCCAGACCTCCGAAATGTAAGCTTCCATGGATTCCGACGCGCAATCGTCCGATACTCAACCCGGTGCCAGCGTGACCCTTGCCGGCGCCACGAGCTCCGGTCCAATCGATCACAAGCAAGCTGTCGAACTGATCATCTCTCTTTGTGAGAAGACCGCTCCCGCGCACCAGCGGGGCCTGGCTTACGGTGGACTCGCCCCCCGCAAGGTGCTGATTGACGAGAACCTCAACCTCTCCATCACCCTTGAACCCGCTTCCGGACCACTTGAGTCCATTGATGAAAGCAACCGCGACTACGTCGCTCCGGAATTGCTCTCCGGAAAAGACTGTGTCGCACACTGCGACGTCTATTCGCTCGGCCGCATCCTCTACCGACTCCTCACCGGCACGACTCCACAGGGTGACACCCCCCCCGCACCTTCCACCATCCGCAAGACTCCCCTGGTCCTGGACACCCTGATCAAGAAGGCCACCAGTCCCGATCCCGGAGCACGCATCTCCTCAGTGGAGAACCTGGCCAATGACCTCCGCCAAACCGCAAGGCTGCGACCCACCATCAAACGCCCGGAGGCTCCCGTCACCCGCATTCCCGAGCGTCCCCGGACACCGCTCCCGTCCGCCAACATCAGACCTGACCGATCCATCGAAATCCCCTGGGGGATCATTACCAAGATCGCTCTCGCCCTCGTGGCCCTCTCGGTGATCCTCAAGTTGGCCTCAAACTTCGGTCAGGAGGTGGAGGAAGGAATCTCTCCAGCCCCCTCCGACCCGGACCGGGACCGTAAGGTTGCCGAGCGTCGTGATCCCATCGACCGGGACCGCGACAGACAGGACGCTGCCCGGAAACCCAAGCTCAAGCCCCGGACCAGGCCCCCCGTTCCCCGTGAGCGCCTCCGCGACTCCCTCCCTCGCCTGAAGACTGCCCTCCATGCCGGCCAGCGCAATGAACTGCCGCCGGCGGCAATCTGGCGCAACGACAGCACCTACGCCCTCTGGGATCGCTCCATGACCTGGCAGAACGCCAGGGCATTTGCGGAAGCTCATGGTGCCCACCTGGCGATCCTCACCGACCGCGGAGAACGCCAATGGATCCGCGATCAGTTCGACCTGCGTTATCCAGTCTGGATCGGGGCCGGCAAAGGAGCACACGATCGCTGGCAGTGGCTCGATGGCACGCTCATGCCCACCACCAAGTCGGTGGGCACTCCGGAAGACCGCTACCTCGCCCTCAACGAAAATGGCATCATCATGCCTGCCAACACCAAACGAAAATGTGACGTCCTGCTGGAGTGGAGGGACGACGGCACCAACCCGGCTACCGAGCGCGAACAGCTCAAACGGGTCAAGACCCTCGCCCTGTCGGGATCCAGGGAATCCCTCCTCCGGGGAGAGGGTCTCCCCATTGGCACCCGCACCTTTGGGAACTCCCACTTCTACGCGCTCCGGGGAGACATGGTGACCTGGGATGAAGCGCTCGACCTGTCTGCCATTCACGGAGCCTATCTCGCCGTCCCCTCCAGTGCCGAAGAACACCGCTGGATCTGTGAGAACTTCTGGATCTATCTTGGTACGGGTCAGGGGCTCTGGTTGGGAGGATTCCGTGGGCAGGCTGGCCAACCCTGGAAATGGGTCAGCCGGGAAGCCTGGCATAGCGTCGGCTTCCCGGAGAACGTCAACACCCATCCCCTGTTCAATCGCATCCTCCTGCAGGGCGCGGGCGAAACCGGAACCGGCAGATGGACCATGGTGGATGGTTCCAGGAAAAAGGCCCCCGGCATTCTCCTGGAATGGAGTTCACCGGCTGATGTCAGTGCCGGAGAAGTTGCCAGGGGATTTGCCGCCGACCCGTGGCTGGCCGCCATCAACCGCAAAACCCAGCAGATCGTGGGATCCGATCTGAGCGCCTTTGACTGGGACAGAAATAAACTGATTGAGCAGTATGTCCGCAGCCTCAAGAACTTGATCCGGACCCAGAAATCCGCAACGAGGAATGCACTCCGCCAACCGGGTCAGAACACAGCGGCCCGACGCGAGAAACTTGCGATCTGGGAGAGCCTCGAAAAAGATCTCGTTGAAGCCTCCGAGAAGGACCAGCTCCTGCCTGCCCTCCCTGCTGACGGGCCCAGGGCCTTTATCGCCATCCATGAGCGCACGGCCGGGACGCTCACACAACTTGAGAACAAATACGACACCAGGATCAAGGAACGACAGAAGACCTACCGCAATCAGATCGAAGTGCAGGCTCAAGCCCTTTCGGAGCAGGGACATCTTGAGACAGCCAATGACCTCCGCAGTGCCCTGCGCCCGCTCAAACCCGATCTCAAGGCCTTCCTCCGCCTCCTCTACCCCCAAAATCCGGACCGCGGCACTCTCCCCTGGGAACCACGTCGGGATCTCCCCGGCGAGGACAAATAAAGCCCTGCTACTCCATGCGGGTAGGACTTTTGCCTCGATTCTGCCAGCAGGACCACAAGGCCGCCGACCCGTCGGCTGCAGCCGGGTTCCGTCTCATCCATAATTAGCTAATAACCGCTTGCCAGTCCCTGCGTTCCTCGCTCAAACTGTTCCCCGTAATGAGAAAACTGATCCTGATCGCCTCCCTCTTTGCCTTGTCCGGCGCCGCCTACGCCGACATCCAAGCGCCTCCGGGAGCACAGTATAACTCCTCTCGCAAGCTCGGTCGTGCCCTCTCCAACATCCTCTACGGAGCGGTCGAGATTCCCGAGCAGTTCTTCCGTCGCGGCACTGGAAGCGGTCGCATGGCCGGTGGATCCTACGGAATCGTCGATGGGGGCCAGCGCACCCTCAAGCGCATGAGCTACGGTTTCTACGAGCTCCTCACCTTCTACTGCCCTACCTATAAAGGCACTTTCAAGCCGCCCTACAAGAAGTGCGGAACCGATTGGCGCGTCGAAATGAACCCGCACGACGGACTGTCTGAGTTCCCGCCCGAACTCGGCTATGAGACCTACTTCAGCCATGCCCGCCGCCAAAGCCGGTAACGACAGAAACCTTTCCCAGCAAAACCCAAATAATAGAGACCCGGCTCCGGCCGGGTCTTTTTTTTCGTCGTCAGTCCGCTCGAAATCCTGGCCTGGAAAACACCCCACCCGGCGAGCGCCTTCAGCATCGACCCGGATATGCGATCCCTCCGTGCCCAAACCAATCACTGGCCACCTCCCGGGGAGACTGCTAGAATCATTCCAACAGCTCATGCGACCCCTTCTCCTTCTCCTTGTCCTGGCCTCCAGCATGGCAGCCCCGGCTGCCATGCGTGCATGGCGCAACCTGGAGGGCACCAGGAGCTTCCAGGCCGAGTATCTCTCCAGCGACGGCGCACGCGTCACCCTCAAGCGCCGCGATGGACGGATCATCACCCTGAGCATCAGGAAGCTGCACACCGAGGACCAGACCTGGGTGCGCAGCAATGTCGCTCCCAAGGATCTCGCCGCCGACGCCCCACCCCCCAAGGGCGCCGCATTCGACCAGCTCGAGTTCGGCGACAACCGCAATACGGTGGAGAAGAAACTCAAGGTCAGTCCCCTCGTCACCTCCGCCGGCGACGGAATCTTCCTCGGTCGCACCGGACTCAATGGGATCTACAAGACCAAGGCCACCATCGGCGGACTGCACTGCTTCCTATTCTTCGACTGGCACAAAAGCGGGGGGCTTCGTGAAGTGAGCCTCCAGACTCAACCCGTCAGCAAGGGCCAGTATATCACCTCCCTGCGTGGCAACTGGTCCGAACTCATCGACCTCCTCGGCAAATTGCATGGTCGACCGGTGCAGGCCGCCGGGTTTCCCGGTGTCGAAGAGCTTCAGGACGGTGCCATCCTGGGCTCCCACCTCTGGTACACCGAGGAGGGACACAGTGTCATTCTGGGAACCGGGCAGGAAGGCAGTGGTTACAACGTGGTGGTTCGAATCACTTCCGAACGTATCCGCCCGGTGCCCCTTGGAGTTCCAGCCGGCACTCCCGGAGCGAACGATCCGGACAGCCCTCTTCCCAAACCCTCCAACTTCCAGCCCTGAAGCATCGGTGCCTTGCCTCGAAGGAGAGGGGTTGGCCTGCTCCTCCTCGCGGTCGAGCCATCAGCAAAGCCGGAGAGAAGGAGCAGGATAGTCAGTTCACGGAGTGTGTTCATTCACGAGAGACCTGCGTCTGCACATCCAGAAACAACCCCGTTCAAAGGCGCATAAACACCCCTTATGGATTGGACGCCGACGGTTGGCGGACCTCCAGTCGGTAAAACCCGCTTTTCCGTCCGAGTCGACCGGGATCATGGTCCATGAGGATTCCATTGAACGCCGGGGATATTCTCTCCCAGGGAGAGTTCAGATCTTCAGCATACTGAAGGTAATAGAATCTTCCTCCGGGAGTAGTGATCTCCATTTCACCCGCGCCATTCCGCCCGAGGGACAGTTGACCGGCTTCCTCCACCTGGACCATCTCCAGGACCGCGAACTCAGAGAGCAAACTGGTGCGCCCACGAACCACATTGGACGTCACGTCCAGGTCAGTCGTGATCTCGATCCAGGCGTCCCCCTGCTTCTGCACAAGGATCAGATTCCTCTCGTCGGCGTAGTGGCTTTCCTCATATCCCACCATCACGTCCACGTCGCTGGATCCGAAGTTGGCAGTAGTCGAAACCTCGAAGGCCAACGGCGCGGCCCCGAGGAGCCCCTTAAGGGAATCCGGTCCTTCATTCAATGTCAGGGTTGACTGACCCGCCTCCAGCACTTCCCCAAACTCAAGTGCAAGGTTGGAGCCAAGGGCCACCCCCACCCGCTGGCCCGCCGGGGTGCTGACGGGATCGGAAGGCCCCGTCCCCTGGTCGAAGACGATCGGGGCCAATGCCACTCCTTGGAAGGAAATCTCAAGGGCGGCACCCTCCCGTGTTTCACGAACGAGCGCAATCAGGTAGGTTCCATCCAGCATGTCCTGCACGGGGCCGATTTGTCTCACGCCCTTGCCGACAAGTTCAAACCGATCGGCATACCCCGGACCGACATGGCCCTGGACCCGGTCGCGGGGCGTCACCTTCACCAGGTAGGTGGGAGGCTGGGCATCAATCACCACCTCGGTGGTGCCCGGATCCGGCTTCGGAGCCACCCACACGGTATGCAGGATTTCCCGGTTGATGGGCTCGCAATTCTCGTCGAGCACGCTGGCCCGGATCAGGAAACTGTATTCGCCGGGAACCGGGGCCGGGAAGGCGCCCTGGAACAGCGCAGAGTCCTTCATCAGATCCTCCAACGACAGGGTGAAGGGCGCCGCAGGCAGCTTCGAAACCGGAGGTTCCCCGTATTTCAGCTGATACGCCATCCCCATTCGCTCAAGAACCGAGAGCGGTTCCTTGTTGATCGCGAGGGGCACATTAGCGAGATCCTCCGCAGTCAGGGCCTTGGAGGAGAACACCTCCCCGATCCCGATAGCCGGAACAAACGGCTGCACCTTGATCACAGCCTGTCTCAAGGCCCCCGGAGCGGCTCCCCGCAGGAGGGCGGAGAACTCGATATGATCGCCCGGTTCATAGGACGTTCTTCCCGCCGGGAGTGGGGTAGCCAGCGAAAAGTGAGCCGTGGAATCGGCCAGTACGTTAGCCATGTAATGGGTTGTGATTCTCCCCCCGTTCCGGATGATCATGCTCCAGGTGCCCGCGTGCGAACTGGACGGCCCCGAAGGAAGCGGTGGTTTGATCCTGGCAAACACGTAGCCGGGCTGGCGCGTAAACTGGACCTTGTCGCCGAAACTGGCGGCATTTCCTTCCGTGATAAGAAGACCCGTCGGCGAACGCAGGGTCAGCTGCAGGCTGGCTGCAGGATCGTCCCAGGTGGCGATGAAGGTCGCGGTGAGATCCTTGGATCCCAGTCCGGCGTCAACTTCCACCGACTGGCCGGGAGCGAGATCGCCCTCGGGGTCGACAACCAGTTCACTTTCAATCGCGCCTCCAAGCGCCTCAATGAAGAACTTGTCCAGCTGGGTGGAATTCTCCGCCACGTGGAAGAGTCCATCCGGTCCCTGGGTCGAGAGGGTCGAGAGGAGATTGAGATCCAGGCCGGCCAGGCCGGATCCGCCTTCCGTTCCAAATCCTACCGAGAAGACGTTCACATCCTCGGCGGAGAACTGGTTCAGGAAGGCTGACTCGGTCGGGTCACCACCCGCCGTCTTCATCCCGTCGGAGAGAAAGACCAGCACCTTGCGGCGATCAGATCCCGGCGGGAGAAGGTCCAGCCCGGTCTGCAGGGCATCCCGGATGTTCGTTGCACCCCCGGCCGACAGGGCATCCACCTCACTTTTGGCGGTATTGAGGTTCCCTCCGGGTCCCGAGGTCAATTCCGTCACCATTTCAATGGCACCAGGCTCGTCGAAATCAATCGATTCGGTGGAGGCGAAACTCACTTCACCCAGACGATCCCCCTCATTTGTACGCATGAGGTCGAGGAACAACTTGGTGGACTTCTTCAGTTGCTCGAGCTTGGTCTGGGTTCCGTTGGAGACGGGAACCTCGGCCCCCATGCTGCCACTCCGGTCCATCACCAGGACCACGTCCACCAGCCGAGCGACCTGCACCGGGATAATATTCACTTCGTCATGTTCCGGGATGGAGCCCGCGGAGTCATAGTAGACAAGAAGAAAGACATCGTTCTCCACCAGGTCCGCCACCGTGACCGATCCGGAAGAAATTCCCAGCAGGGCCGAGGCCTGCGCCGGGGTGATCTGGACCGTGGTGGTGATGGCCGCTGAATCTCCCGCCCCGAGGGCCCCGATCGTCCCATCCGGGGCAACAGAGTCACTCTGGATGGTCAACGGCACATCTCCGCCAAGCTGGAAATCCGCGGAGAGCAGGACCGTGTATTCAAAGGATCCACCGGTCGCGGCCGTCCCGATATTGCTGACGCTCCAGTCAAAAGTGAAATCAGTGCTGAGGCCGGGGATCCCGACTTTCTCTTCATTGGAACCAACCAGTTCCGGCAGGTCCGGATAAGGCATCCCTACGAGGGAAAAGTCCTGGGCGCCAGTAGGGATATCAAACCCGATCACGCGCGCGGTCCAACGACCTGCCATGGCGTTCGGAATGGAGACCTGCTCCACGTTATTGAGGTGGTCTTTGCCGGTTCCGGCAACCCAGACACCAGTCCCCGTGATGGCGCTGGCAGGAATGTAGTCACTCCCCGACAGGAGATTCGGGGAAATGGGGATCTGCACCTGGATAGCGGTTCCCGGCAGCTGGTCTTCATCCGCGATTGGATTACCAACACTGTCGAGGATCGTTTGTCCCAACTGCCAGGGATAGAAGACATCTCCCTGCGGTGAGACCAACTCCAGATCAAGATCATTGATCAGACACGGACTGGTACCAGGAAGCTGTACTGCCGCCTCGATATCATCCCAGGCCAGAGTAATCCGCACCGGACCAGCGGCCTCCACCACGAACTCAAACTCCTCCATCGCTCCCTGATTGACCGTGTCCTGCACAATTTGATTTGGAATCGGGACTCCCCCGTCCATCCGTGCATTTTCCAACAGATTCACTGCTGCCTGGGCATCAATCATCCCAAAACCCGTGGAAAAATCCGGTCCAACGGTAGCAGAAACTCTTCCGCTTCCATCATTTCCGTTTCCCGCATTGCTATCGGAATCAATCTCGCCATGCACTTGGTTGCGCACATCATTGCTGACAATATCAGTCGCGGTCTGGATCAGGATAGCCCGCAGAGTCGATGGCAGGGGCGGATTTGAATCCACCGTCAATCCGAGAGGCACATTGTAGGTATTCTGCCATGCCTCAAGCAGCAGTCCGTGAACCCCTGCAACCGCGGGCGAAGCCATCGATGTGCCCGACTTGGAAACGTATCTATTCGATGTATGGCATGAGATGACATTGGATCCCGGGGCCAGCACATCCGGAACAAGGCGGCCATCAAAAGCCGGGCCCATACTGCTGAAATTACTCAGAAACCCGGTGCCAGCATCCCAGCTGCCCACCATCACACAGTTCTTTGCCTGGTTCAGGGTAGAGAAATAGCCGAATATCCAACCATACTGTGGGGATGACCCATTGTTGCCTGCCGCAAAAATCCGAGGCCGCCTTGGGACGGGAGTTCCGCCTGAAGTGGCTTCCCCACGAACCAGTTGATCGATAAGGGCGCAGTCGGCATCATAGTTCCCGCCAAAGGACAGGACATGAGAATGGTTGACGAGATCCAGGGAGTCATTGGTGATCGAATCCAGCGTGTTGGCCGCATCAATCAACCCAGCCCAATCGACGATCGATGCGTTGGGAGCCATCCCCCGGTACTGGAAGGCAGTCCCGCCGTTCGGATTTCCGAAATCATCGATCAGAGCACTCTGAATACCGCTTCCGGCTGCAATCCCAGCGACGTGGGTGCCATGCGAAGCCGACCCGGACACATCCCGAATGACATTCAAATCGTTGTGCCCCGCATCAACTCCACTGTCATGAATCCCGATTGTGATGCCGGCCCCCGTCAACCCTGCATAGGCAATCGTATTTGCCCCAGCATTGACGGTGGCATCCTGTAATGGATCTACATTGATCGCGGCACGGGTGGTATCGTTAAGAAGCAAGAGTGGCTTCTCTCCAGCTTCAATCCACTCGACTTGCTCCTTGTCTGCAAGAACCTGCAATTTATCCGATGCAATTGTCACTTGCCACAGGTTGTCTGACTTGGGAGAGAACTTCTGGGTAAGTTGTCCCAATTCCTCCCTGATGTTCTGCTCCCGGGTGTCCGGATAAAATTTTACACGCAGGTTCAGGGAGCCATCCCGGTTCAGCGCCCGGTTAATTCCCTGCGGCACTCCGTTCTCCAGAATCTCAAAGTGCCTATAGTTCCCGACCCAGAGATCCGGATCAACCTTGTCCTGAGGTTCCAAGGGCACGATTGCTTTCAGCATCTCAGCGACCTGTGGATCGCCAGGACGGAACCCATGCTCAATCAGTCCCACCGAATGTCGCTTGCTGAGAAAACTCTGCCGCCGAACCCCTTTTCGTTCGAGGATCTTGATGTCCTGCCGGGTGACCGCTCGCCTGAGAACGATCAGGCCATGCACCCCGGCCCCGTTGGACCGTTCAAGCCGATTCATGAATTCCTTCTGCAGATCCGCCGAGGGTAGAAACTCCCCGGAACGAAGAATAATTTTCCGGCGGTCAAAATCTGCCCGGGCCTCCCGGTCCTCCGGCATGTCGAGCTTGAGCGAGATTCTCGCGTCGCCGCCCCCCGCGGGGTCGTCGATCACGAGGCGCCAGTTGACCCCGCGCCGGACATTCTCGTCCTTTACGTCGTAGGCCAGGACGAGGGGCGATTTTCCCCTGATCTCGGCATACACTCCCGGTTCCCGACCCAGGAGCCGGGCCCGCAACTCACTGCTATCACCGGTCCAGGAGATCTCGGCCTTGATGGCACCCGGCACCAGGACCGTGAAGGGATGATGGGCCACCGAATCGGGCCCGGAAATATTCAAGGCCGTGTCGGCCGCAGCAAAACCTGGAATTCCCGCCACGCAACCGATCAAAAGGACCATTACGAGACGCTTAAACTGTACAACGATTCTATTTTTCTTCATTTTTCCTGTAACTGGGGGGTCAAGGGCACAGAGCCCTCCTCTCCCAAACCGTTCTCGCAACCTCCCATTTTCATCCTTTTGGCTGCCGTAACCCAATCGTCATGCCGATAGGATCTGGATTCACTGTTTGCGGATGAACGGCAGTCCCCTACCGGCGCTCCGGGATTCAGGTCCCGGATCCCGACGATCGCCCCCGCCCCATTTTGCGGAGACCAGCAGACCAGGAGATCCGCCTGATTATTTCCCTTCGCCCGCCCTCATGCTCTGAGGATCAGGGAGATTCATTGAGCCTTGGGTTCTAGCCTGGCATGGCGGGAGAAGAAGCCAGCCATGTAGTCGATTGCGGTGGTCATTTGGACCCTGGACAGTCGATGCCCACTCCCCTTCACCGCATAAAGCAGCAGTTCATAGTCGGCTTTCTCCGGTGAGTAACGGGTCAGCGTGATCTGCCCGGTTTTTTCCAGCACCACAGATTCAGTCCTGGCACCATGATTGGTCGCCCAGAGCTCCATGGTCTTCCGGGCCGGATAAAACACTTCTCCCGGAACCTTGGACTCCCCGGTGAAGAGGGCGTCTTCCGCCCCACAGACCAGCAGAATTGACAACCTCGGACGACCCCTGGGCAGCGGCGGCCTGTTGATCATCGCTCCGCGCATCGGAGCGATCGCCGCGAAGAGATCCGTCTCCATGGCCAGGCGAAAACAGAAAATGGCTCCGCTTGATCCTCCCGTGGCATAAAGGCGGGTCCGGTCGATGGACGCATTCCTGTCCAGATACTCAACGGTTTTGACCACCAAGCCAACGTCATCACTACTACTGAAACGATGATTACTGAATCCATTCCAGGCCGTCACCCCTCTCCGGTTACGCTTTGCATTACTGAGACCCTGGGGACTGACACTGATATAGCCGTGATTTCTCACCAACCCTTCCAACTGGCGGTGATATCCCTCCATGGGACCGCCGGCCCCGTGAAACCCGAACACCACCGGATACTTTCTTGAGGCATCGTAATCCCCGGGCACTCGCACCAACATCTGGCGCAACTCCTTGTCGTGCATGAATTCCACCCGGTTCGTCCCCGGTTTGAGATCTTTCCCCTCTGCCACGGGATGCAGGCAAAGAACGAACAGGAGCGGGTGCAGGGGCTTCATGCTTCGATCAATTTTCAACGGACTCGTTCTGATCCACATGCTTGTCAGGGCAGGAACCTGTCAGCGCACCTTGATATCCACCCCAACCTGCTTTCCAAGGATGTTCTGGCCCCGGACCCGACGATGCTCTCCGTCGCAATGCACCTGCCGGATACAGAACGAATCGTTACAAATGGATGGATCGGCTACCCGGGCTACCACAATAAAGGCCCCTGAAACTCTTCAGGAAATGCCGACCATCAATCGCCTGGAAAAGATGGGCATGCACAGAATCGTTGCCGGCACGATCCGTGGCAACTGTCATCAGATCTGATCCCCGATCGACAGACAGGCAAATCCTGTATCGTCCAATCAGGCCGATCCTGGGTGAAAAACGCTGAAAAGCTCATTCATTCAGGCAAAATTCCCCTTGCAGGCCCTCAGAGGACCAGACAGGATGCCGCTTGTCATGCGGCTGAAAGCACCCAACTTCTTCAAGTTTGCCTCCCTGGGGATCATCGGGATGGCGTTTGCCCACGCGGTGCATGCCTCCACCATCGTTCACAGCGTCGGCGAGCCGAGCTTCGGAGCGGCGGTGGCCGGGGGAGGCGGTTATAGTTATGCGACTACAGCCGCATGGACACAAAACGCCAATTGGTTTTACAGCACGGCCTATGTCACAGGGACCAGTGCCAAGCGCCCAATGCCCCGCACCGGCGATGTCGCCTTGCATGCTATCAGCCAGTACACTTCACAGGTACTCACCGACACCTTCGTGGCCGGCCGCACCTATACGTTTTCAATCTACTTGAGCGGGGATGGCGACGCTGTTGACGATTCAGACCGGACCTGGTTGTACCTCTTCGACGGCGACGCGGTTCCCGCCGGGACATTCACCGAAGGATCGGAATTGGTCCGCGCGAGATGGATCAGCGACGGTACTGTGGACAGCCTGACCCAACCGAACGGAACCGGGGCCGCCTCCGGAACCAATGAGGGATGGTCGATCGGTGTCAATGGGACTGGCGACTGGGTCACGGGCGGAGGGACGTGGGGATTAGCGACCCTCAGCTATACCGCGACCGCTGCGGAAGATGGCCACCCGATCGGGATCGCAATGTGGGGAGCGGGGGATGCGGCATGGGACGACGCCGGTCTCACCTCAACTCCTGAGCCGTCGATCTCAATGCTCTTCGCGTTGAGTGGCGGACTCCTTTTGCGGCGGCGCCGCAAGACGTCCTGATCGTTGATTTCTCCGCGGGAGACTTGGCGTGCTGACGGGCTTGCCCCTAAGCTCCTGTGATGTCGTCCTCTCGGAAGAAACATAAGGGAAAAGACAAGCGCAAGGCGCGGGTCAAGCGCCGGCAGGAGGGTGCTCGCCAGGCGATGTCGCGCATTGTGGCGCCGGTGAAGGCGAGCATGCGCAACAGCCGGGCCCTTAATCAACGCGCGGTGCGGGCCTGGGATGCTGGCGATTACGACGCCGCCCTCAAGCTCTTTGAGCAGGATCAGCGCAAGCGGCCAGGCCAGGTCGAGCCCTTGCTCGACCTCGGAAAGTCTTATGGTCTGCGCTACGACTATCCGCGCGCCGAACAGTGTCTGGAAAAAGCTCTCAAGCTTAGCGGCGCGAATCCAGCATGCCTCGGGATGGTGGGCGAAATTTACCACTCCTTCTCGCAGTTCGACCGGGCCGAGGACTATCTGTGCAAGGCTCTCGAGGCCGGGGGTGACTCGGCCCGGGCGTCGGTCGAACTGGCCACCATCTGCGAGCGCCTGCACCGTCTTGACGAGGCAGGCGCTCATATCGAGTGTGCCCTCGCGGCCGAGCCCGACCATCCGAAGGCCCGTCTCGTGCAGGCCAAGCTCGCGCGACGCAGTGGTGATCCCACCCGGGCGGAATCGTTTCTCCGTGACCTGCTCGCGATGCCGGCCTCCGATCATCACTGGGAGGCGTCCTATACGCTCGGGGCAATCCTCGACAAGGAAGGAGACTACGATGGAGCAATGGAGGCTCTGGTCGAGGGCAAGCAGTGGCACCGCGGCCGGGCCCCGACCAAACTTGCCCGGGCCCAGGCCGGAAACGTCCTGGCTCGCAATCAGCGCCTGATGGAAACGATCACCCCCGATCACTTCCAGCGGTGGAATTCTGCGGAGGTCGCATCGTCTGGGGAGGGAAGGACAATCGCGCTGCTTTGTGGACACGCCCGCTCCGGCACCACCCTCATCGAGCAGGTCCTGGATTCGCACGAGCACCTCGTCAGTTCCGACGAGACTCAGATCATGTCGGATGATGTCTACATGGCCCTGGCACGCCGCTCCCCCACTGAGCTGTCGGTCCCGGAGATGCTTGATGGCCTGCCGGACGAACAGATGGCGGATGCTCGCGAGCGCTACTTCCAGCTGAGCGAGGCGTTTCTACGGGAACCGATCGGGACCCGAATCCTGCTCGACAAGAACCCCGAGCTGACCCTGCTGATCCCGGTCATCGCCCGTGTCTTCCCTGAGGTTCGCATCATCTTTGCGCTGCGCGATCCGCGCGATGTCTGCCTGAGCTGTTTCATGCAGGCCCTGCCCATGAACTCCGTGAGTGTGAGCTACCTCACCCTGGAAGAGACCTGCCGGAAGTACGCCACCGTTATGAAATCCTGGCTCGCCCTCCGGCCAATGTTGACCTGCCGGTGGACGGAGACGCGCTACGAGGACAATGTGGCCGACCTCGAGGTCGAAGCACGCCGCCTCCTTGAGTTCCTCGGATTATCGTGGGACGACAAGGTGCTCAAGTTCTACGAACACGCTCGTCAAAAGCACGTGCGCTCCCCGACCTACGAGGCCGTCACCAAGCCGGTTTACTCCGGCGCGGTGGGACGCTGGCGCCACTACGAGAAGTTTTTCGAACCGCACCTCGAAGTCCTTGCGCCCTTCGTGCGCGAGTTCGGCTATGAGGAGTGATCGCCTTGATCTCCCTCAGTCGGCGACTGGGACGGCACAACCCGGCGTCAACTCCCGGGACGTCAGTTGCCGATCTTATTCCGTGACGCTCACCCCGATGTTGTCGATCGACAATCCACTGAAGAAATCAGCACTACTGTCACTGGCGAAGTTCCATTCCACGAGGATCGTCTCAGCGAGAGCCTCGGCCACAACGGGGATG
>MPMF02069659.1_pt1 | contig 97381 bp, 76 predicted proteins | sample 1617271 | NCBI WGS metagenome assembly MPMF02 (sample SAMN05944812, study PRJNA350692) | marine metagenome | biome: marine; feature: ODZ; material: water; isolation source: 120 m water sample prefiltered with 30 um filter, filtered on to 0.2 um... | place: Pacific Ocean | collected 2012-04-09... | reverse complement strand
GGAACGTCGGTCCGTCGTCGAGACGCGCGATGGCTGCGACGATGCCGGCAGTCAGCCCGGCCGGCAGCGGGAGCTCCGGTAGCCCGGCCAGCTCGAGCTCCAAGGCGCGGGCCGCCGCCAGCGCTGGTCCACACGTGACGCTCGGCCCCTTCGAGCTGCGTCGTGTGGAACTCGGCAAGTGGTCTGGCGTTGATCAGTGCCTGGACCTGTGAGCACGTCATGTCGGTTCCTCCCGGACCCGGCTGTAGCCGGTGTTGTCATCCCTAGTCGGGGCTTCGCCCCGAACCCCAGGCGGGCCCCCTCAGCCCCACGCCGGGCCCGCGGGGCGCGCATTGCCGCGCGCCGACGCAGGCGTTTCTGACCCGCCCCCTGCGGCCGTTCCACTTGTTAAGAGAGAGCGAAGTTCATATGTAGCCCGACGCCTGGTGCTGGCGTGACGGCCTCCGGCGCTGGAGGACGATAGCCCAGCGCGCTGTGCGGTCGAACGGTGTTGTACTCCCGATCAATCTCGAACAGCGCCTCCACGGGGACGCCAAACGTCTCGGCAATCCGCAACGCCAGACCGACGGAGGGGTTGTACCGACCCTTCTCGATGGAGAAGATCGTCTGGCGTGTGACACCGACCCGATCAGCCAGCTCCTGCTGGGTCATGTCGTGCAGCTGGCGTCGGTGGCGCCGCACATGATTCCGGACAGCGTGTGAAGGCTTCACCCGACATATGTACAGGTAACTGTATATATTGTCAAGTGTACTGTACATAGCCATCTACGCATGCCTCACCCTTGGTAGTTTCTCTAGTGAGGGAACTCCTCAGAAACTGTCCCGGCGCGGAACATGACTTCCGTCATGCCGGGGTGGCGCCACGTCGGATAAGGTCGGAAAGTCAGAATGTGTGCTCGCCAGTGTCGTCCACGCTACGGCGCTGGTTGACCCAGGAAGCCATGGCGCTCGTCCACGGCTCGCGCTTCGGTCCGTGTGAGGTCGCTACCCGCATCGGTGAGGGGGGCATGGGACAGGTCTGGCGGGCCACCGACACGCAGCCCCACCGCAAGGTCGCCCTGAAGATCCTCCCCGACGCCTTCGCCAGCATTTCTGCCGGCTTCGTCCGGTTCAACCGTGAGGCGCCAGAAGCAGGTCGGCGAGCTCGGCACGAGCTCGTGGAACGCACGAGGGCCACGCTGCTGATGGCGACTGTTGCGCTTGGCTTCCTGCTGATCGCCGCGGCGCCGGGGACTGCCCAGCACGTGAATGACCGGCCTGGGACCGACCCGGGGGGGTGGCGCTATATCGGTGGAGACGCGGGGCACACCCGGTCCACGCCGCTGGGCCAGATCGACGCCTCGAACGTTAGCGAGCTCGAGGTCGAGTGGATCTGGAGAGACGCCACGCTCGGAACGACTCCTCCACGGTCCACACCGATTTACGCGGACGGCAAGCTCTTCACGGTCGCTGGCCCACGCCGGCACGTGGTGGCGATTGACGCGGCCTCGGGAGAGACACTCTGGACATTCCGCGAGCCCAACACCTTCCGGTGGGAGTACTCCATGCGAGCGCCCTGGGGGAAAGGGGTCGCCTACGCGGAGGTGGACGGCAAGGGCGTGGTCTATGTCACGACCCCGGCCTTCTTCCTCTACGCCCTTGACGCCGAGACCGGCCTGCCCCTGGAGAACTGGGGAACACCGGTGCCGCTGGAGGGCTTTGCCCAGACTGGAGTGGTGGATCTGGTGCCCGACCTCATCGCCGACTGGGGGCCGTGGCTGTCGCGGGACGTGCCGTACGACCCCTATTTCGGAATTCCGCTGGAGCTCGGCTACATCACGAATTCCTCACCGCCGATCGTGGTGAACGGAACGATTATCGTTGGCAATTCGGCAGAGCAGGGCTACCGCCAGACCCGCACCGAGAACGTCCCGGGCGACATCCTGGCCTACGATGCCCGGACCGGTGAGCACAAGTGGAAGTTCCACGTCATCCCTCGGCCGGGCGAGTTCGGGCACGAGACGTGGGAGAACGACGCCTGGACCTACACTGGCGACGTCTCCTCCTGGGCGCCCCTGTCGGCAGACCCGGAACGCGGAATCGTGTTCGTCCCCACGAACCCACCCACCATGGACTTCTACGGCGGTTTCCGGCCCGGGGACAACCTGTTCGGCACGAGCCTCATCGCCCTCGACGTGGAGACCGGTGAGCGACTGTGGCACTTTCAGATGGTGCATCACGACGTCTGGAATTACGACACGTCCACCGCCCCGGTCCTCATGGACGTCACGGTGGACGGGGAGCGAATCCCAGGGGTGTTTCAGGCCACGAAGCAAGCGTTCCTCTACGCCTTCAATCGGGAGACGGGTGAGCCGATCTGGCCCATCGAAGAGCGTCCGGTGCTCCGGTCGGAGGTGCCGGGCGAGCAGCTGTCGGCCACCCAGCCGTTTCCCACCAAACCGGCGCCTTACGATCTGCAGGGCTTCACCCTGGACGACCTCATCGACTTCACGCCCGAGCTTCGGGCAGAGGCACTGGAGATCGTCGCGGAATATCGGCTCGGCCCCCTGTTCAACCCGCCGATACAGGCCGGCAACCCTGATGGGCTGCTCGGCCCGATCTGGTGTCCCGGTGAGCTCGGCGGAACGAACATCACCGGTCCCCCCGCGGCCGACCCGGAGACCGGCATCATCTACACCATCTCGCGGACGAACTGCGGCTGGCGGCTCATCGTGCCTGGGCAGGAGCGAGATCAGCTTCTCGAGCGACCTGCGGGAAGCACGATCTCGGACTTCGTGGTCGGCCTGGGAACGCCAGGCGGCGTGCGGGGCCCCCAGGGTCTCCCGCTGGAGAAGCCGCCGTATAGCCGAATCACCGCGATCGACCTCAACACCGGCGAGCACCTGTGGTGGATTCCGAACGGCGGGACACCGAAGGCTGTTCAGGACCATCCGGCCTTGCAGGGGGTGGACATCCCACCCACCGGGAACTTGAACCACTCCGCGATGATGGTGACTCCTACCATGCTGCTCCACACGGCGATTGGTGACGACGGAGAAACCACCTTCCTGTTCGCGGTGGACAAGGCCACGGGCGAGCGTCTGGGGAGTGTAGAGACTCCTGGTCTGGGGATGTACGGGATGATGTCCTACATGCACGATGGCCGACAGCGTATCGTCGTGCAGACCTTCGGGCAGCTGGTGGCGCTCAGCATGCCTTGAAGGAGCGCAGGATTCTCCTCGACACCTCAGAATCATTCGGAACGTCGGACATTGACCACCTGTCAAGGGGCACGTAAGATTTGCGCGCCGGGTGTATTTCGGGCTCCCGTCTCAGGTGCGACGCGACGACGGACGAGGAACTCTCAAGGCGCGCAAGCTCGGATCTCAACTGTGAGAGCGGGAAGGTAGCCATCATGGGCAAGAAAGACGAGACCGGCGACATTACCCGACGCAACTTCCTGGAAGGCACGGGCGCAGCCGTGGTGGTTGCGGCGACTGCGCCCACGCTCAGGGCGCAGACGGCCGCCGTCCCGGCGGTCGTGCCTCGTACGACCATCAGCATAGAGGTCAACGGCACGCCCCATGAGGTCGAGGTGGACGATCGGTCGACGCTCGTGGAGTTGCTGCGCGATCACCTCGGGCTGACGGGCACGAAGATCGGGTGCGACCGTGGCGAATGCGGAGCCTGCACGGTGCTGATGGATGGAAAGCCCGTGTACTCGTGCAGCACCCTCGCGGTCTGGGCCGACGGCCGAACGATCGAGACGGTGGAGGGGCTCGGGCGGGGCGACGGGGTGTCGGCGTTGCAGCAGGCGTTCATCGATCACAACGCCCAGCAGTGTGGGTTCTGCACCTCGGGGCAGCTGATGACGGCGACGGCGCTGACTGCGGACAACCCGCAACCGGCGGCGGACGATGTCCGTGCCGCGATGGCGGGCAATCTGTGCCGGTGCTCGAACTACAACGCGATTGTCGAGGCTGTGTTGGCGGCCGCCGGTACTACCTCCAGCGCCTCGGCCGCGGCTGCGAGCGACGGGTCGACCGCGTCCCTCACACCGTTGCAGACGGTCGGTCATGACACGCAGCGCATTGGGGCCTCTGAGCGGGTGACGGGGCAGGCCACCTATTCGCGCGATGTGCGGTTGCCGGGGATGCTCTACGGCCGCGTCTTGCGCAGCCCGCATCCGCACGCGCGCATCCGCGGCATCGATGTGTCGAAGGCCGAGGCGCTGCCGGGCGTGCGGGCGGTCATCACGCACGAAAACGCGCCCATCGTTTGGGGGGCGGGCTCGATCTCAGGGGGGCGGCAGTACAGCGACCAGGTCAAGGAGATCACGAAACACCGGCGCTACATCTTCAACAACCCGGCGCGCTACGTCGGCCAACCGGTGGCTGCGGTGGCGGCGGTCAACCGGCACGTGGCCGAAGAGGCGCTGGCGCTCATCGAGGTCGACTACGAGCAGCTCCCGTTTGTGATCGATCCTGAAGCGGCGCTCGAGCCGGACGCGCCGAAGATCTGGCCAGAGGGCAACCTCTCGCCCGACACGCGGAACAACCACGAGCCGATGACGTCGCGGCGGGGCGATATCGAGGAAGGCTTCGGGGCGGCCGATCTCGTGTTCGAGGACCGCTACTCGACCGCCTTCGTGCAGGACGCCCAGGCCGAGCCGCGGTGCTGCGTGGCGCAGTGGGACGGGGACAAGCTGACGCTGTATACGCCGACCCAGGGCATCTCGAACTGCCGACACGACACGGCGCGGGACCTGGGAATCCCGGACTCCAACGTGCGCATCGTCTGTCAGTACATGGGCGGGGGGTTTGGCAACAAGAACCAGAATCAGGATGCAGATCTGATCACGGCGATGCTGGCAAAAGAGGCAGGTTCGTCGGTTCTGCTCGAGCTCTCAAGGAAGGAAGACTGGCTCGGCGTGCATGGCCGCTGGCACACCGTGCAGTACTACAAGGTAGGCGTCAAGCGGGACGGGACGCTGACCGCGATTCAACTGCGCGGCTACAGCGGCATGGGGCCATACCGCAAGAACTCCGGTGGCATCAGCGGGATGGAGATGTATGACTGCCCCAACACCGAGCGGCTCGTCTACCCGGTCTATACCAATCGGACGGTGTCGGGAAATTTCCGCGCTCCCTCCGACCCGCAGGGTTTCTTCGGGGTCGAGTCGATGATGGACGACGTCGCCTACAAGCTGGGGATGGATCCAGTGGAGTTCGCGATGAAGAACATGAGCCGGCCGAGCGCAGACCGCGAGTTCACGAGTTACTCGCTCGACGAATGCATCACCCGGGGCGCCGCCCTCTTCGACTGGCAGCGGCGCCGGCGGACCGAGCCAGGGTCCGATCCGGGTCCCGTCAAGCGGGGTGCGGGCATGTCGTTCATGATGTTCAGATCGGGGTTGGGCCGCAGCAGCGCCATCCTGCGTGTGGATGCCAGAGAGCAGTACACGCTGTTTGTCGGCGTCACCGACATCGGCCCCGGGGCGAACACGACGCTGGGCATGCTGGCGGCCGAGGAGCTGGGGGTGCCGTTCTCGCAGGTCGAGGTCGTCTGGGGCGACACCGACCGCTGCCCGTACTCGGTGGGCGAATCGGGCAGCCGCACGACGAACATGACAGGCTTTGCCGTCGTCGAAGCGGCGCGCGAGCTCAAGAGCCAGATCGCCGAGAAGGGGAGGCCCCAGGGAGACGAGGTGCTGATCGCCTCGACCACGCCGCGGCCGAGCACGGATGGGAAGCGGCGGAACTGCTTTGGCGCGCACTTCGTGGAAGTGGAAGTGGATGTGGGGCTCGGTCATGCGCGCGTGACCAAGTACGTGGCGGTGCACGAGTCGGGCCGCATCATCAATCCGCAGACAGCGAAGGATCAGATCCGGGGCGCGGCGTTGCAGGGCATGGGCCAGGCGCTGCATGAAGATCTGCTGTATGACCCGCGGAATGGGCAGCCGCTCACGGCGGGGTATTACGGCGCGCGCCATCTCACGCATCTGGATGTGCCGGACATCGAGGTCACATTCATCGAGGTGGACGACGGCTACGGTCCATTCGGCGCGAAGACGGTCGGCGAAGCGGGCATCATCCTGGGACCCGCGGCGGTGGCCAATGCGGTCGCCAACGCGATCGGGCACCGCATGAGGGACCTGCCAATCACGAGAGACAAGATTCTGGGAGCGCTCGCATGAAAACCTTTGCCAACGCAAACGCTCGTGACATGCAGCACGCGGTGGCGCTCGCCGAGGAGGCGCACCGCGACGGCCGGGAGACCGCGTTCGCCGGTGGCGGCAGCGACCTGCTTGCGCAGGTAAAAGACGGCGTCGTCGCGCCGGACCTCCTCGTGAATCTCAAGGCGGTGCCAGCGCTCGACCAGGTGGTGTCGTCGGCGGGCGGCGTCGCCGTCGGCGGGCTCATCACACTCGATGCGCTCGGCCGGCACCCGGAGATCCGCAGTCGGTTCACGGTGCTGGCCGAAGCGGCCGGGACGGTGGCGACGCCCCAGATCCGCAATCTCGGCACGCTGGCGGGCAATGTCTGTCAGCGGCCGTGGTGCTGGTATTACCGCAACGGGTTTCAGTGCTACAAGGCGGGCGGATCGCAGTGTTTCTCCCGCGCCGGTGAGAATCAGCTGCATGCGATTTTGGGCGGCGGCCCCAGTTACATCGTGCACCCGTCGGATACGGCGCCGGCGCTCGTCGCGCTTGATGCGACGTTCCGCATCGTCGGGCCCGAAGGCGAGCGCACGCTGCCGGCGGTCGACTTCTTCGTGCTGCCGCGCCAGAACCCGGCGCGCGAGAACGTGCTCGGAAACGAGGAGGTGTTGGCCGGGGTCGAGCTCCCCGCACCGCCGGCGGGCCTGCGGAGCACGTATGTCAAGATCATGGATCGCGAGGTCTGGACGCATGCCGTGGTGAGCGCCGCCGTCGCGCTGGACATGAACCAGGACGAGTGCCGGGCCGCGCGGATCGTGCTGGGTGGCGTCGCGCCCGTGCCGTGGCGGGTGCCGGAGGCCGAGCAGCTGCTGGTCGGCCAGCGCATCACGCCGGTGCTGGCCCGACAGGTCGGGGAAGCGGCCCTGGCGCAGGCGCAACCACTCTCGAAGAACGCGTACAAAGTGCCGTTGACGACGGAGGTGGTCGAGCGCGCGGTCCTGGCGCTCGCCACGCAAGCCTAGGTTCGGCGCTCGTAATTCGCTCATGTCTGCAGTCATGAAGCGGCGCGATCTGCTCCTGCTCAGAACCGCCGAGCACGACCGCGTTGTCGAGCTCTCCTGCGAGCGGCTCTTCATGCGGTACAACGACGCTCGGGCGATTGGTGGTCAGCTCGGTGGGGCGGAGGGTGCGGGTGATGCCCCCTGGGACGGTGAGCCGCCGACCGATATCGAGGAGCGAACCTGCGAGGAGCTGTTCCAGGATCTGGACCGCGAGTTGCGGGGAGCCGACGTGCTGCGAGTGCTGGACCGGAACTGGCTCGTCGGTGAGGAACTCAGGCAGGAAGTCGACGCGCTGCTGGCAGCGTTTCGTGCCCGCGGCGGGCGTGTCGAGTTCCCCCTCGCGATGGTGTCGAGCTTGTCAGGCGGTGCTTCGACCGTGTGACACGTCTGTGATTGGCACCAAGCCGCGAAGTGATGAGGTGTAGAGGTGTAGCCGTGAACACGAGACAGATGGCACGGACGTTTCATGCGGTGCTCCTGGTCGGGGGCATTGTTGCCGCTGCTGCCGGCGGCTGCGCGTCCGGGGAGGCGCAGCGTCCGTCCGATGACGTGCTCAAGACCCGGGTCGAGGCAGCGCTCGCCAACGCGGAGGACGTCCCGGGGGAAGAGATCACCGTCGAGGTGACCGACGGGGTCGTGACGCTGAGCGGCAAGGTCCCCAGCGACGGCCAGCGCGGTGTGCCCTACCCGGGCGCGACGGTGCAGCAGAGTATCGGCGCTGTCGTGCGCGCCGTGCCTGGCGTCGAGGAGGTCCGGTTCTCGATACAGATCGAGCCCGTCTCATCGGCCAGGTAGGCGCAATTGCCCGGTTTCGGGAAGCGCGGGAGGACGGCGGTCGGGAGGCATGAGTAGGGAAAAGGTCTCACGGGGCTGGCTCGATTCGCAGCAGCGCCCCGTCGTCCTCGTCCGTCAACAGATACAGCAACCCGTCAGGCCCCTGGCGCACCTCCCGGATGCGCTGTCTGAGCTCTTGCAGCATCGACTCGCGTCGTATCTCTTCGGTGTTGTCATTGAAGACGATGCGCTGCAGGTGGCCCGTACCCGGTATGCCGCCCTCGCGCAGAGACCCCACGAAGACGTTGTCCTTCCACGCGGGGAAGACGTCGCCGGTGTAGACGGCCATGCCAGCGACCGCGATGGCCGGCAGCCAGACGACCAGCGGCGACTCCATCCCTTCGCGGGTCGGATGCTCGGACACACGCGCGCCTGGATATAACCGTCCGAAGCTGACCACGGGCCAGCCGTAATTGCGACCCGGCAAGATGATGTTGATTTCGTCGCCGCCGTTCGGCCCGTTCTCGTGGTTCCACAGCATCCCGGTCTCGGGATGCACCATGAGACCCAGCTGGTTGCGGTGGCCCAGCGTGTAGATCTCCGGCCGATAGTTCGCCTGGCCCACGAACGGGTTGTCGCTCGGCACGGACCCATCGTCGTTCAGCCGCAGGATCTTGCCGCGTAGGCTCATCGGGTCCTGCGCTCCGCGGCCGACCGCCCCTACTGCTCCGATCCGGCCGCCGGTGGACATGTAGACCTTGCCGTCACGCCCTATCGCGACCCGCCCGTTGAGCCCGGAGTTGCCGTCGTACGCCTCGGTGACCATTAGGTCCCGGACGTCGGTCAGTGTGCCATCCTCGAGCCGGCCGCGCGCCAGCGCAGGCGAGCCCCTGCCGTCCCCTGCGCGCTTCGTGTAGGTAAGGTAGATGAGGCGATTGTCAGCAAACCGGGGGTGGACTGCGACGTCCATCAGGCCCCCGTTGCCGTCGGTTCTAACCTCCGGCACGCCGGAAATGGGTTTCGGATCGAGCACGCCATCCCGAACGACCCGCAGACGACCTGCCCGTTCGGTGACGAGCATCCCGCCGTCGGGGAGGAAGGCAATTGCCCAGGGATGCTCGAGCCCTCTGGCCACGACGCTGATTCGGATCTTGTGCTGCTCGGCCGTGTCGAATACCCAGGGGCCCGCACCCAGCGGCGGCGCCGGTACGCCAAGGGACGGCGGCTCTTGGGCGTGCCCGAGTGCGACCATGCCGAGCACCAACGGCAAGGCCCGGCAGACCGTGTGTCTGACCCTCATGTGAACCTCCCCCGTGAGTCGACCAGTATAGAGCGACCACGCGCACTCTCTATGCCCAGACAACTATAGTCAGACTTTCTCTGGTCTGTCCCTGTCAGGCCAACCGGGGCAGCTCCACCCGGCGAAATTCGGGCCGACCCTGCATCGGAATTCGGCGTCCTAGCTGATGATGCCGGCTCACATCAGCAGCTGACGGGAGATTGCGACAATGCGAGACAAGCGACACCGAGTGTTCGGAAGGCTCAGGGGTGTGGTCACGGCTGCGCTCGGTGCAGCCGTGGTTAGTTCCGCGCTGGTGCTGGCGCAAACACCGACGCAGCAGCTGGTCCTCACCGACGTCCGGGTGCGCGATCAGAATGGGGTCTTCCTGTCCGATTTACGACGAGAGGACTTTCGCGTTCTCGAGGACGGGATCGAGCAGGACATTGTGGCGCTGGTCCTCGACGCCGACGAGACCAGCGCCTACTATGTCGTCGCCTTCTATACTGGCAATCCCGACCCGAGGGTCGGAACTCGGCGAATGCGTATCGAGATGGTGGGGCGGGAGGGCGATGACATCGACGTCCAGTTCAGAGTTACCTGCCGAGCTGAAGGTGAAGTGGTGAGTGCCGAGCAATTCAGGGTTTTCCGGTCCCGTTGTGGGACAGGGTAACTTTGAGCGTCTATCTTCGTGTCTAGGCACGACGGGCCGGGCGAAGACACCGACGGCTCACCTTGACAATGCTGGAAATCTCAACGAGAGTTCGAGTCGACATGCGCAAGATTCAGCTTGGATTAGTCGTCGCACTGGCCGTTGCGGTCGCGGCCCTGACCGGAGTCGTGCAGGCGCAGACCCCCGAGCCTGGGAGCCGCTTCTCGGCCGACGACTGGCCGCTTGCGGGAGGGGACTGGACCAGCTCGCGCTACTCGACGCTGGACGAGGTCTCGACCGAGACGATCGACCGGCTCGGCGGCGCCTGGGTGACCAGGCTCGAGGGCGGGGGCTCGTCGCGGTCGACCCCGGTGGTGAAGGGCGGCGTGCTCTACCTGACGGCGGGGCCGAGAGTACTGGCGGTCGACGGCGCGACCGGCGACACGCGCTGGAGCTGGCAGGCCGAGGACCCGGTGTCGCAGATGGCGCCGTCCTGGCAGGGGGTCGGTCTAAGCGACGACCTGGTGTTCGTCGGATTGCGGAGCGTGCAAGTGGCGGCGTTGCGCCAGGACACCGGCGAGCTGGTCTGGGCGACGACAGTCGGCAGTGAGCCGGCGATGGCGGGCGAGACGGTGACCACAGCGCCGATTCATGCCAACGGCAAGGTGTTCGTCGGTATCGCCAACGGCGACAGCGGGGGACAGGGCCGTGTGGTGGCGGTCGACGCGGCCACGGGCAACGTAGCCTGGACGTTCCACGTTGTCCCGCGGCCCGGCGAGTTCGGCCACGACACCTGGCCGCAGGACTCCGACATCTGGGAGGTCGGCGGCGGCGGGGTCTGGCTGGTGGGTACGGTCGACCCGGAGCTGGGCCTGGTCTACTTCGCCACCGGCAACCCGGTGCCGATGTTCGGCGGCGAGATCCGCGAGGGCGACAATCTGTTTACCGCCGCGGTGCTGGCGCTCGACATGGAGACCGGCGAGCGCCGGTGGCACTACCAGGTGGTGCGCCACGACATCTGGGACGCCGACATCGCCACGCCAATGCTGCTCTACGACGTCGAGATGAACGGGCAGACCCGCAAGGGTGTGGCCGCCATCCGGGCCGACGGGTATCTGTTTCTCTTCGACCGAGAGACCGGCGAGCCGCTCATCCCGATCGAGCAGCGGCCGGTGCCGCAGGACCCGGGCCAGCTCACCGCCGACACTCAGCCGTTCCCGATGGGCGCCGAGCGGATCATTCCCGACTGCTCGTTCTGGCGCGACCGGGTGCCGCCGCCGTTCGAGCTGAGCTGCAGCTTCTTCACGCCCCCCTCGGTCGACCAGCAGTCGGTCGTCGCGCTTGGCTCGCCGATTCCGATGGTGCGGGTCACGCCGATGTCGTTCAGCCCACAGACCGGTTATATCTACGCGCAGGGCCGTGGGCATGTCGGACGCGCCAAGCGGTTCGAAGACCCATGGATCTCAGACAATCGTCCGGGCGGCTATCTGCGGCTCGGGCTGCCGGAGTCAACTGGGGTGCTGGCCGCCGTCGACCCGCGCACGAATACCGTCGCCTGGAAGCAGGAGCTGCTGGGCGGGCGGCTGGCCACGAGCGGTCCGATGTCGACCGCTGGCGGGCTGGTGTTCTGGGGCTCGGCCGACGGGCAGCTCGACGCCTATGACGCCAGCACCGGCGAGCGAGTGTGGGCGTTCCAGGCCACTCCGGCCGGCGCGCGGATGCGGCCCGGCCCGGTGTCTACGTACGCCATCGAAGGGAAACAGTATGTGGCGATGCCGATGGGCGCCGAGCTGTGGGCGTTCGCGCTCGACGGCACGGTGCCGCCGCGCGACGAGCCGGTCGCCGATCCGCCAGACCTGGTCCGGTGGACCGGACCGGCGCCGAGGGAGACAGACGAGATCCAGACCGGCACGCTCCGCGAGAACCCGTCTTGGTCGCTGGGCGGCAGCCGGAGCGCGATAGACGAGCACGCGTTCAACCCCCAGCGTGCCCAGGTGACTGGCGGCACGCGTGTGCGGTTCATCAACAACGGCGAGATCGAGCACACCATCGAGGCGCAAGACGGCAGCTGGACCACCGGAAACATTGAGGTCGGCCTGTTCGAGTACGTTACGTTCGACACGCCCGGCACGTACCAGTTCCACTGCACCGACCACCCGTGGGCGCTCGGCGAAATTACGGTCGTGCCGTAGTGTACCGGGCGGGACGCCCGCCGTGAAACTGGAACTCCAGATACTTGATGGACGCTCCTCGCTCCAGGAATCGCTTTTCGTATCTGGTCTGCCAGGCAGACTGGTCGGTCAGGAGTGGTGAACGGTACAGGTCTGTCGTGTACGCCAGGCCTCGGGCTCCAATACCGTTGCCGAGAAGCGCCAGGGTGTAGTCGAAGAGATCGGCATCGTCGGTCTTGAACCGCACCCAGCCATCGCTGCGCAGCAGTCGCCTGTACGTGTTCAGAAACCGGGGAGAGGTGAGGCGCCGTCTGGCATCCCGATGCCTGGGCCTGGGGTCTGGAAAGGTAATCCAGATCTCACCGATCTCTCCTGGGCCGAAGTAACGGTCCAGTTCCGCGATATCGGCCCTCAGAAACGCCACGTTCACCAGCCCCCGTGTGGTGGCGCAGGAGTTGCCGACCCACATTCGTGCACCCCGCTTGTCGACGCCGATCACGTTCCTGTTCGGGGAGCTCTCGGCGAGCGCGACAGCCAATTCGCCGCTCCCGCATCCAAGCTCGACCACCAGCGGGTGATCGTTCCTGAAGATGTTCCTGTTCCAGTTGCCTCGAACGCTTTCGAAGGCGGGTTTCCCCGGCTCGAGGAGATTGTCCTGGCTCGCGTTGTCCAGGAACCGCTGGAGCTTTCTTCTCACGTTTGGCTCTGTGACGGCTGGACTTGGGCTGCAATGTCTGCGGCCGCGAGTTGCCGGATTATAGCGGCGCTCACCTTGACAATGGCAGGGATCTCAATGAGAGTTCGGACCAACATGCCCAAACTTCAGCGTGGTTTCGTCGTGGCAATCGCCGCCTCGGTCGCCGCCCTGACGGCAGGCGTGCAGGGGCAGGAGTCCGAGAGTGGCCGCGGACTTCCTGCGCAGAACTGGCCGCTGGTCGGTGGCGACTGGTCGAGCGCGCGCCACTCGACCCTGACCGACGTGACGACCGCAACGGTCGACCGGCTCGGCGGGGCCTGGGTGACGTCGCTCGAGGGTGGCGCGGCGTCACGGGCGACCCCGGTGGTCAGGGACGGCGTCATCTACCTGACGGCCGGAGCCAACATCTTTGCAATCGATGCCCGGACCGGGGAAACGGTCTGGCGCTGGCAGCCGCCCAGCGAGGACGAGCAGATGGTCCCGTCGTGGCAGGGTGTTGGTCTGGGCGACGACCTCCTGTTCGTTGGGCTGCGGACTTCGCAGGTGGCGGCGCTCCGCCAAGACACCGGCGAGCTGGTGTGGGCCGCGTCGGTCGGCAGCGTGCCGCAGCAGTTTGGCGAGTCGGTCACCACGGCGCCGATCTACGCGCAGGGCAAGGTCTTCGTGGGCGTGGCCAACGGCGACAGCGGCGGGCAGGGGCGCATCGTCGCCCTCGATGCGTCGACCGGCGACATCGCCTGGACGTTCTTCATCGTGCCGCGGCCGGGTGAGTTCGGCCACGAGACCTGGCCACAGGACTCGAACACCTGGGAGCTTGGTGGCGGCGGGGTCTGGCTGGTCGGGACCGTCGACCCGGATCTGGGGATGGTGTACTTCTCCACAGGGAACCCGGTTCCGATGTTCGGCGGCGAGATCCGCGCGGGCGACAATCTGTTCACCGCCTCGGTGGTCGCGCTCGACATCGAGACCGGCGAGCGGCGGTGGCACTATCAGGTGGTTCGTCATGATGTCTGGGACGCCGATATCGCCACCCCGCTGCTGCTCTATGAACATACCGCGCAGGCCGGGGGGGAGCCCCGCAAGGCGGTGGCGGCGATGCGGGCCGACGGATACCTTTTCTTGTTGGATCGGGAGACCGGCGAGTCGCTCGTGCCGATCGAGGAACGACCGGTGCCACAGGACCAATACCAGCGGACCGCGGCGACCCAGCCGTTTCCGGTGGGCGCCGAGAGCATTCTGCCGGATTGCTCATTCTGGCGCGACAGGGTGCCGCCGCCGTTCCAGCTCAGTTGCAGCGGGTTCACGCCACCCTCGGTCGATCAGCACACCATCGTAGCGCCCGGCGTGCCGATTCCGCGGGTGCGGGTGACGCCGATGTCCTACAGCCCGCAAACCGGCTACATCTACGCGCAAGGTCAGGCGATGGTCGGACTCGCGCGGCGGCCACAGGACCCGTGGCTGTCGAACGCCGGCGGCTTTCAGCTCACGCTTCCAGATGGGGTCGGCATCATCGCCGCCGTCGACACGCGCACCAGTCGCGTGGTCTGGAAGCACGGGTGCCCACGAGGCTGCTCGGCACGAGTGGTCCACTGACGACCGCTGGCGGCCTGATGTTCAGAGGCGCACCGGATGGGCTGGTCGAGGCTTACGATGCGCGCTCAGGTGCCAGGCTCTGGGCGTTTCAAACCGCCCCGGAAGGGGCGCGGATGCGTCCCGGCCCGGCGGTGTCGTATCAGCTCGACGGAGAGCAGTTCATCGCCATCCCGATGGGGCGCGAGCTGTGGGCGTTCACACTCGACGGCACCGTGCCCGCCCGCGGCGTGCCGGTGGAGGACCCTTGGGCAGACGTCCCACCGTCCGGACCCGCTCCGCGTGAGACCAGAGCGATCGAGGTCGCGACGCTGATCGAGAATCCCTCCTGGTCGGTCGGTGGCCGGCGGTTCGCGATCAGGGAACATGCGTTCAACCCGGTGCGCGCCCAGGTCTCCGCCAGTGTTCGCGTGCGGTTCCTCAACAACGGCGAGATGACGCACACCATCGCGGCGCGAGACGGCAGCTGGACCACCGCCACGCTCGAGCCAGCGACGTGGGAGTTCGTCACCTTCGACGAGTCCGGCACGTTTCTCTACCACTGCACGGACCACCCCTGGGCGATCGGCGAAATCACCGTGGTGCCCTGAGGCTGGAAGCCGGATCGCAGGGTTGGTGTCGTGGCGAAGGCCTTCATGCCTGCGAAGCAAGGCGGACAGCCTTACGGCTCTCGGCGTGCTATAAGCATCTAGCTTATTAGCCCGGCCGCTGGCTGACCTGGTGAGATCACGATGGACACAAGGACGTACACCAGACCGTCACGAGATGCCGCGCTGGATCTCGTGCGCGCGCCCGACCTGCCCAAGCTGATGCAGCGGGCGTCGATGCTGCGCGATGCCGGGTTCGGCAACACCATCAGCTATTCCAGGAAAGTCTTCATCCCGCTCACGAAGCTGTGCCGCGACGTGTGCCACTACTGTACGTTCGCCCAGCCGCCCAGGGCTGGCGAGCGAGCCTATCTGACGCTCGACGAAGTCGTCGATATCGCGCGACGAGGCGCCGATGCCGGCTGCCGGGAGGCGCTCTTCACGCTGGGCGACAAACCGGAGCATCGATACCCGCAGGCCCGGGCCGAGCTGACCGAGCTGGGGCACCCCTCAACCATCTCCTATCTGGTCGCCGCCGCGCGAGCCGTCTTCGATGCCACCGGTCTGCTGCCGCACGCCAATCCCGGCGTCGTCACGCGGAGCGAGCTGCTGGCGCTGCGAGAAGTGTGCCCGTCGCAGGGCCTGATGCTGGAGAGCGTCTCCGGACGTCTGCTCGAGCCCGGCCATGCCCACCATGGCTCGCTCGACAAGGACCCGGACGCGCGGCTCGACACGATCAAAATGGCCGGTGAGCTTGCGATCCCCTACACCTCCGGCATTCTGATCGGCATCGGCGAGACACGGGAAGAGCGCGTCGATTCTTTGCTGGCGCTCCGCGACCTGCACGACACCTATGGGCATCTGCAGGAAATCATCATCCAGAATTTCCGGGCGAAACCGGACACACGGATGGTGGACGCGCCGGAGCCGGACCTGGACGACCTGCTATGGACCATTGCCGCCGCCAGAATCGTCTTTGGTCCAGCCATGGCGATTCAGGCTCCACCCAACCTGACCCCGGACACGTTCGGCACCCTGATCAGAGCCGGCATCAACGACTGGGGCGGGGTTTCGCCGGTCACGCCGGACCATGTCAACCCGGAGGCGCCCTGGCCGCACCTCGAGCGACTGGCCTCTGAATCGGAGCGCGAGGGCAAGGTGCTGACCGAACGGCTGACGGTCTATCCCGCTTACGTGCGCCGGGTCGACACCTGGATAGCCGAAGACCTTCGGCCGGCCGTCTGGCAGAGCTCCGACGCGGAGGGGTTTGCGCGCGACGGTACCTGGTCGCCCGGCGATCGAGACGCGGTGTTGCCGCAGGGCCTGTTGCATCGGCTCCAGAGCACAACCGTGCTCCACCCGAGCTCGCGCACCCGGGAGCTGTGCGACAAGGCGTGTCGCGGCGACGGTCTGGACGAGGCGGAGATCGCCGAGCTCTTCACCGCGCGAAGCGACGACCTGGTGGCGGTCGTGCGAGCGGCCGATGCGCTGCGCCGCGAGGTCAATGGCGACGAGGTCACCTACGTCGTCAATCGCAATATCAACTACACGAACGTTTGCTACTTCCGGTGTCAGTTCTGTGCGTTCTCGAAGGGCAAGCTCAGCGAGAATCTGCGGGGGGCTCCTTATGATCTCGATCTCGACGAGATCGCCCGTCGGACCGTCGAGGCGTGGGAGCGGGGTGCCACCGAAGTGTGCATGCAGGGCGGCATCCATCCCGAGTACACCGGCGCCACCTATCTCGACATCTGTCGCACGGTCAAGATGGCCGTGCCGGGAATGCACGTGCATGCTTTTTCGCCGCTGGAAGTGTGGCAAGGCGCCGCGACACTTCACCTGTCGTTGGAGGAGTTTCTCGGACAGCTGAAGGCCGCCGGACTGGGGACGTTGCCGGGCACTGCCGCGGAAGTGCTGCACGATGACGTTAGACGCGAGCTGTGTCCCGACAAGTTGTCGGCTGCCCACTGGCTGGAGGTGATGGAAACGGCGCATCGAGTCGGCTTCAGGACCACCGCTACGATCATGTATGGTCACATCGACCGTCCCGTGCACTGGGCCCGACATCTGACCAGCATCCGGGAGCTGCAGGCACGCACGGGTGGATTCACCGAATTCGTCCCCTTGCCCTTCGTGCATATGGAGGCGCCGATCTATCTGAAGGGAAGTGCCCGCCGCGGCCCGACGTTCCGGGAGTCGCTGCTCATGCATGCCGTCGCGCGATTGGCGCTCCATCCCCTGGTGCCCAGTATTCAGGCCTCGTGGGTGAAGTTGGGACCGCGGGGCGTGCATGCATGTCTCGATGCCGGGGTGAACGACCTGGGTGGCACGCTGATGAATGAGAGCATCACGCGGGCCGCCGGCGCGGGGTTTGGGCAGGAGCTGTCGCCCGAACAGATGGAGGCATTGATCGCCGGGGCGGGCCGCACACCGAGACAGCGCTCCACCGCGTATGGCGACCCGCCTGACGGTCAGGTCGAACGGTCGTTTCACGCCGCAGACCTGCGCCCCATCGTGAAGACGCCAGCGCCGGCCTGGGGCGGGCCGGGCGCGGCCACCGCACTCGTGAGACCCGGGTTCGAGACCGATTCGGCCGAAGTAGAATTCACCGCACCACTCGACGAGGCTTAGCGAGGACAAGCAGCATGACTGACGCAGATCGTGGTTCGCTGGCGAAGACACTTCGACGACCGATGTTCTTGATCCCCGCTGGTGTAGGGGCGGTTCTGGTGGTGGCGTTTCTGGGTTGGTCCGCCACGTGTCCGTGCGACCGCACGCCGGGGGCGTATCTGTTCGGGACGTCCGCCGACGGGCCGGTCTCCGACTGGGGGTTCGCCAACAGTGTGACCCTGTGCCAGATTCAGATCCGCGCGCGGCTGCGTCCGCACGCCATCAACCTGAATTGCATGGCGGCGTCCAGTGGCCAGCTCTATCTCAGTTGCTCGCAGTGCGACGGCAAGTACTGGTCGGGCCATGCGGTGAACAACAGCCGGGCGCGGTTGCGTCTGGACGGCACCGTCTATCCCGTTACCGTGACGCGAGTGATGGACCCAGGTGAGCTGGACCAGGCGTGGGGCGCGAGGGTCGAGAAGCTCAACACGCTCCCCGAGCCAGCCAGTCCGGCCCCGCCGCCTGGTACGCCACGACCGGATGATTGGTGGACATTCCGCGTCGAGTGGCGCAGTTAGGTTTCCTGGCGAGGTGTCCGTCTGGCGGCGTTGCTTCGTCAGTCACAGCCCGCCTGGCTGCTCCTTCCTCGCGCCTGGCCAGACGAACGCCTCGCCAGGAAACCGCCGCGTCCGTCTGGCGGCGTTGCTTCGTCAGTCACAGCCCGCTTGGCTGCTCCTTCCTCGCGCCTGGCCAGACGAACGCCTCGCCAGGAAACCGCCGCGTCCGTCTGGCGGCAATCGGAGGCCTGAAGGACTGCGTCACCGAATCAACCGAGGCGGCGACCTGTGGAAGGCTGCGTTATCGCTCTGGGCGGTGATGGGCAGCAGTGCCGCGGTCGATGATCGACACGATCGTCGATACGACCAGCGCGTAGCTCAGCCCGCGGGCTGTCAGGTTGAGCACAGACGTCATGTCAGACCCCACCCCGAGCCGAGCAACCGCCAGCAGCACCAGCGGCACGAAGTACAGCACGCCGTTCCATCGCCCTATCCCGCTCATGCGAAGCCGCTTCTGGCGGTAGATCATGTAGGAATCGAACACATACTGGCTGAAGGCGACCGCGATCAGGACGGGCAGCAGCAGCGGAGTCAGCCCGGCCAGCGCCGCCCCGGTCAGGCCAGTGGTCACAAACAGGAAGTCGGTGCCGTGGTCGAAGAGTTGCCCGCCCGGCGAGGCGGTGCCCCGCCAGCGCGCGACCTTCCCATCGACATAGTCGGTGGCAATGGCCACACCGACCAGCACCGCAAGCAGCCCCGCGCTCAGAACGTCTGGCCTGGCGAAGGCGACTGCCACCGGCAGCACCAGTATCAGCCGGACGCCAGTGAGCAGGTTGGCAGTATTCACCCGAGCAACTCGCGCTGCGCCCGCCGCCAGAACGCCACCCCGAACAACGCGTTGAACAGGATGAAGAAGTTGTGCTGGACGAACCCGAACGCCGCCATCTGGCCTTCGTTCTCCGGAAACAGGATGACCCAGAACGTGATGGCGGCCGCGCGCATCGGGGTCGGCACCGCCGCCGCGAAGAAGATGACCGGCAGGTAGCCGAGCAGCGAGAGGAGTGTCACCTCGACGCCGAACAGGTTCAGCGCAATCGTGTAGACCACCACGGCCGCCAGGAGCGCCGGTGAGCGGAGCAGCAGGAACAGTGCGTAATGCTTCAGGTTCGCCGCCTTGAAGGCGTGGAAGATCGGCTTGTCTCGCAGGCTGTTCCCGGGCAGGAGCGTGCCCCGGAAGTACAGGACCCAAGCGACGAAGACGAGCGCCGCCCCAGCCGAGATGTAGGGAATGAGCCCGAACGCCTCGGGTAGCGAGGCGCCGCTGAACGCGAAGCCGATGGTTGCCCAGGTCAGCAGGTAGAACACCTCGCAGAACATGATGAACAGCATCACCGAGCCGACCTCCCACCCGGGCACCTGATGCCGCTTGTTCAGGTAGTAGGCCATGGCGCCCTTGCCGATCTGCTCGTTGAAGATCGAGATGATGTAGGCGCTGGCTCGAATGGGCAGGATGTCGCGGTAACGAATGGGCGTGATGAACCAGTTGAGCGCCCGGGTCGTCACCAGCGTGTCGATGACGAAGTAGAAGCCCGAGTAGGCGATCATCAGCAGAATCCAGGACACCCACTGGACGTCGGCGAACACGCCCACCATGTAGTCGATCAGCGAGAGCCCTTCGCGCGCCGCCGCGCCGTTCAGGCGGTGATACAGGTAGGCGAAGCAGGCCAGACTGATGGCGGCGAAGACGATGCGACCCGGGCCCTTGCCTCGGGTAGGGGCCTTGGGTCTGCCGGGTGTGGACTGCTCGGTCTCAGGTTCGGTCATGTCGTTGTGTCGCCCTCTCCTGGCACGAGCTTGGCCAACGTGTCCGGCAGCGGCGTCAGGCTGATGCCCAGGTCGCCGTCGGCATTGCGGTCGACCGCTTCAGCAGACGTGATGACGTCGATGACCGCCGAAGTCATGCCGCCGGTGCGAAACAGGCCTGCCAGCGCGGCGCCCAGCTTGGCCAGCCAGACCGGCGTCGCGCCGACCGACAAATCGTGCCCCAGAAGGGTCGCGGTCTGCTCGAGCAGCTCGCGATAGGTGAGGGGCGTCGGGCCAACCAGGTCGTGGACGGTCGCGCCGGTTGCCGGCCGCCGGCAGCATCCGAGGATGGCGCGGCAGAGATCGTCTATGTCTAGCGGCCGCAGCACGTGCGCGCCACCACCGAGTACCTTGACCGACGGCTGAGACGCGGTGCGGACCAGGGCTCGACCACCGGCGGTGTCGGGTCCCAAGAGGAGCGGCGTCCGGATGACGGTGGCCGCCAGCCCAGAGTCGGCCACGACGCGTTCTGCTTCCCCCTTGGACCGAAAGTAGCCGTTGGGCGAGCTCGGGTCGGCGCCGAGCGAGCTGATAAAGACGATGTGGTTCGCTCCCGCGGCCACAGCCGCCTCGGTGAGCGCCTGTGTGGTATCGACGTTGGCAGACTGGTAGGTGGTCGACTTGCTCTCGAAGAGAATGCCGGCGAGGTGCACGACGCAGTCCATGTCAGTGAGCGATGCGCCCAGGCTGTCCGGATCCTCGTAGCTGATGACCGCCGGCGTGATGCGCGGCGACTTGGGCAGCGTGGCCAGCGCCTCCCGGCGCCGCACCCCGGCGACGGCGTGCAGGTCGTTCTCGGCGGCGAGCTGCGTCAGCAGCGCCTTGCCGACAGCGCTATTGGCGCCGGTAATCGCGATCTTCGTGTTGTCCACCAATGGAACCGGTCTTCGCCGGCCAGGGCCATAGCCCCCGAAGCGGTCGGTGGATTATATCGGCAGATCCTCGTCCCTGGCCTGATCGCAGGACCGGCGCGTGCGTCTCGTCTCTCTGTGCAATAGAGTGTGTAGCAGGAGAAAGACATGAAGCGGGACTGGGGGTTCACGGCAGCCAAGATGGCCCTTTTGGGCGTCGCCATCATTCTGGTCACCGGTGTTGTCGTGATGTTTCTCTGGAATGCGCTGGTCCCTGAGATCTTCGGCGGACCGCAACTCACTTGGATCCAGGCCGTGGGTCTGCTGATTCTCGTCCGCATCCTTGCGGGTGGTCGGGGCCACGGCGGATTCGGAGGGCGCCGACGTTGGCGCGAGCGCTGGAAGCACAAGGTCGCGAACATGAGTCCGGAGCAGCGAGAAAAGTGGAGAGCAGAGTTCGACCGCCATTGTCGGGGAGAAGGCGACGGCGACGGCGAGCGGCAGACACGATAGTAGGCCGCTAAACAGCCTCATGCTATCTTAGCGGGTACTTTTGAATCCTGACGGGGGAGGTCTTCTGATGATAGGTGGACGAATGACGATGAAGCCGTTGATTCTTGCGTTTGTCGTGTTCGTGGCATTGCCTGCGTTGACCATGGCGCAGGGTGTTCCGCAGACCGGGTGGGGTGCGCCGGACCTTCAAGGCAACTGGGATTTTCGGACCATCACGCCGCTGCAGCGTCCCGAAGACCTGGGGGATAAGGCGTTCCTGACCGAAGAGGAAGCGGCCCAGCGCGAGCAAGGTGCTGTCGACCGTGCCGCCCGCTTGTGGAACAGGGATGCCCAGCGAACCGAGGTCGGCGGAAACGTCGGCGGCTACAACAATTTCTGGATGGATCAGGGTACCAACATCATCGGCACCCGGCGCACGTCGCTCATCATCGATCCGCCGAACGGCCGGTTGCCGGCCATGACGGAGCCCGGAGAGGAGCGGGCCAGTATCGACCGCGGGTCCTTCACCGTTGAGTTGCCCACGACGTATTCGGACCTCAACACCTACGATCGATGCATCCAAGGTTTCAACGCGGGCCCACCGATTGCCCCGGGCGGCTACAACCAGAACGTGCAGATCTTCCAGACCCCCGACCATCTGGTGATGCTGACCGAGATGGTGCACACGGTTCGCGTCATCCCGCTCGATGGACGTCCGCATCTCGACGACGGTGTTCGGCAGTGGTCCGGCGATTCTCGCGGGCGCTGGGAAGGCGACACCCTGGTTGTGGAGACGGCCAATTTCGCTCAGAAACGGGCCTGGCGTGGATCGACCGAGGGGATGACGCTGGTCGAGCGCTTCAGGCGCGTGGATGACGGCACCCTCGAGTACGAGTACACCGTGACCGATCCGGCCACGTGGACGGCGCCGTGGACGGTCAACCTGCCGATGCAGCGGAACGAGCTGCCGATGTTTGAGTACGCGTGTCACGAAGGCAACTACGCGATGGACGCGATGCTCGGCGGCGCGCGGGCCGCCGAGAAGGCGGAGGGCGGCCAGTAGGCGGGCACCCGGAACGGCTCCAGTTCGCGATCAGTGCGTGCTGTCGACCCAAGGCACGCACTTCGTGTCAGCGCAACGCCAGGCAAGGATAGCGGCGCCAGGACCGACCCGACGACGTCGGGCTGCTGTTACGAGCACGTCCACGACCCATCGAGGAGAGCGCCGCATGTCCGATGCCAACAAAGCCACAGTGCAACGTTTCGTCGGCGAACTACTTGTGAAGGGAAATCTCGACGTAGTCGACGAGCTGGTGGCCGATGATTACGTCGAACACTCGCCGCTGCCGGGTCTACCGACCGGGAAGGCCGGTCTCAAGCAACTCGCAACCATGTTTCGGACTGGTTTCCCCGATCTGGCGATCAGCGATGAGGACCTGATCGCGGAAGGCGACAAGGTCGTGATGCGCCAGGTAACCACTGGCACGCATCAAGGCGAGTTCATGGGCATCGCCGCCACCGGCCGGAAGATCACGGTCAATGAAATCCACGTCGTGCGCCTGACGAACGGCCAGATCGTGGAACATTGGGGGGTCGAGGACAGTCTCGGGATGATGCAGCAGCTGGGGGTCATCGAGAACCCCTAATCGCGGCTGCCGCAGCCACTACCGCGACCCTTGGTTCGTGGCTCGTTCGGCGGCCTTTTCTTCTGCCCGCGCTCCAGCGAGGATGCCCTCCATCGAGTAGTTCCCTTCGTGACACGCGTACTCGAAGAGCGACACGTCGGTCCGCTGCATCGGCATCGACGCCGTCCACGGGCTCGTCCACGTCTCCGGATCAGTCACGGTAAAGGTGTACTCGAGCGTGTCCGCGTCCACGCGGGTGAAGCGCTCGACCAGCGTCATGTTCGCGGTCGAGACCAACCCCGGCGCTGCGGAGCCGAGGGGAATCCACCGCCGCGTGTCGCTGAAGTTCGCGGTCTCGACGACCAGGCTGTCGCCCTCCCAATGGCCGCGGGAGTCCCCCGACCACAAACGGATACCCTCGGTGAGCGCAGGACGGCCATCGAGTGGCACGATGCGAGCCGTGTGGACCATTTCGGTGAACACCACGACGAGGTCCGGCGTCTGCAGGAGCTGCATGTTCTGGTTGTAGGCGAGCGGTGTGATGGGAGGGCCGGCGTTGAACCCCACGATGCACCGATCGGAGGTGTTCAGGTCCACGTATGAATCAGCGGCATGCTCCTCCAGATACGCTCGGCGCTCGTCGGTTCGCCGCTGACCGACCGGTGACAGCTCCGGAAATCTCCCGTTCGGCGGGTTCACGATCAGCGACGTGCGGCGAGTTTCGATCGTCGTTGTTCCCCGGTCCATCCAGAAATTGTTGTAGCCGCCGACGTTGCCACCAGCCTCCGTTCGCCGGGCGTCCTGCTCCCACAGGCGGATATCACGATCGACCGCTTCTTGTTGGAGGTTCGCCGCTTCCTCGGCGGTCAGGAACTCTTTGTCGCCCAAGTCCTCGGGTCGTTCCAAGGGAGTGATGGTGCGAAAGTCCCAGATGCCTTGCAGATCCGGTTGCCCCCATGATGTACGGGGGGCGGTCTGGGCCGCAGCGGGTATGGCCGCCAGCGCCACGACCACGATCGCTGAGAACGGCACCGCTGGACATCGATGGCTCATCTCACCCTCCTCCTCGCGCTTACGACCCTGGTCCGTGCACACCAATGATGGACCTGCACACGGCTGCGCGCAAGATCTTCAGGGCGCGATGCGCCGACCGTGCTTTACGGCGGTGTGACGTCCCGGTACTTCGACACACTCAATGTCCCGCTGCTGCGCGGGCGCAACTTCACGGTCGCCGAAGGGCGTACGCGCTCGGCGGTGGCGATTGTCAACCGGCGCATGGCCGACCGGCTGTGGCCGGACGAGGACGCCCTTGGAAGGCGATTCCGACTCGCCGACGGCACTGACGGCGTGTGGCATACGGTGATCGGTGTCTCGCGCGACATCTCCGACTGGGATCTCAGCAATCGACCGCTACCGACTGCGTACTTGCCGTTCCCGCACGTGGTCGCCAGGGTCCCCACGGTGCTGATCCGAGCCCTTGGCGACCCAGCCCTTGCCGCTGGGCCGGCGCGCGAGGCCGTCAGCGCGATAGACGCCGCCCTCTCGGTGTTCGACGTCCAGTTGATGGATGACGTGCACCGACTCACGTTTTGGCGGCAACGTCTCTTTGGGCAGGTCTTCGTGGTCTTCGGTGCAATCGCCGTCCTACTGGCGGCGACCAGGGTCTACGAGGTGCTGTCGTACTTCGTGTCTCAGCGGACTCGTGAGATCGGCCTGCGAATCGCCATCGGCGCCGAGCATCGCGATATCGTGCGGCTGATTGTTCGCCAAGGGATGATGATGACCGCTGGGGGCATCGGCGTCGGCCTCGTGGGGGCCTTCGCCGTGACGCGCGTCGCCCGGCGTCAGCTCTACGAAGTGAGCGCGACAGATCCGGTGAGCTTCGCGGGCGTTGCGCTGCTCCTGGCCGTCGTTGGTTGGTTCGCCAGTTATGCTCCGGCCCGGCGAGCCGCGGCGTTGGACCCGAGTGTCTTGCTCCGGGAGTAGGTAATCGGTCCGAGGCCTCGAGTCTGATGGTTTGATAAGGAGCGGCCGCGTGAGCACCGACACAGGCGTGCCTGTCGCTGCGCTACACTGAGGGTCCCATGAAACTGACCGGCAAGATCGCGCTCGTGACGGGTGGAAGCAGAGGTATCGGCCGAGCGATCTCCGAATCGCTCATCCGAGCCGGGGCCAAGGTGGCGATTACAGGACGTGACCGGCAGACGCTCGAGAACACGGCCGGCACGATCGGGGCCCACGCGATTGAGGCCGACGTGTCGAAGGAGCAGGATGTCGAGCGAACCTACAAAGAGACGCTGGACACGTTCGGTGACCTCGACGTGCTGATCAACAACGCCGGTGTGGGCGTCTTCAAGCCCCTCGTCGAGATGGATCTGGCGAGCTTTGAACGGATCGTCGCCACGAACGTGACGGGCGCGATGCTGATGGGGCGCGAGGCAGCAAAGATTTTCGTCGCGCGAAACGCAGGACACATCGTGAACATCGCCTCGACTGCCTCTCTTCGCGGCGCGGCTCAGGGTACTGCCTACATGACGAGCAAGTTCGCCCTTCGAGGCATGACCGAGTGCTGGCGAGCCGAGCTGCGAAAGCACAATGTGCGCGTCATGCAGATCAATCCGAGCGAGGTCATCACCGACTTCGCTGCCACCGCCGGCTTCGAGCAGGTTGACCATCCCTCAAAGCTCCAAGCCGAAGACATCGCCCACATGGTGAAGGCGGTGCTCGAGATGCACGATCGGGGCTTCACCACAGAGCTGACCGTGTTCGCCACCAACCCGGTCGACTGACCGTTGGGCGTGCGGGTTTCATCGCTGGTCGACTCGCAGGACTTGACGTCGAGCAACGCCTGTGCAAAATTCTTGTATTCAGATCCGCGCGTTACGGGCTAGTTTGGAGCCGCGGTCTCCAAGGAGGATTCAGATGAGCTTTCGTCAGCTCCGTTTATTTGCCGTTCCCCTCATCGCGATCGTCACCCTGGCTCTGGCAGCCACGTCGGCCACAGCGCAGTCCGCCCCCAAGACGGGGTGGGGAGATCCGGACCTGCAGGGGATCTGGACGTCCTCGGGGGCCACGCCGTTTGAGCGGCCCACCGCGCAAGCGGGGCGGGAGACGCTGACTGACGAGGAGGTCGCGTCGATCCGCGCCTCCACGGCAGCGCGCGACGAAGAGCTGGCGAACAGGGCCGCCCAGCGGACCGAGGCAGGCGGCAACGTCGGCGCGTACAACAATTTCTGGATGGACCGGGGCCAGCGCACGAACCGGACGTCGATGGTCGTCGACCCGCCGGACGGTCGTCTGCCGCCGAAGACGGCCGCTGGTGAGTACGCCAGCAAGACCCGGCTCAAGTCTCCCGGGGGCGCGGAGCGGGGCGATACCTGGGAAGACCGCCACATCTGGGAGCGGTGTGTCACGCGCGGCGGCATGCCGAATGCGATGTTCCCGCGCTCCTACAACAACAACATGCAGGTGTTCCAGACGCCCGATCACGTGGTGATGCTGATCGAGCAGGTCCACGAGGTGCGCGTGGTGGCACTGGACGGTCGCGACCATCCGTCGGACAAGATCGGCCAGTGGAACGGCATTTCCACCGGGCACTTCGAGGGCGACACGTTGGTGGTCGTGACCTCGAACCTCGAGTCCCGCGTCAGCGCGTTGCAGCCCTGGTCCCTGTTCGACTCGAGTGAAGGCTCCGGCGAGGACATAACCCTGATCGAGCGGTTCACCCGGACCGGTCCGGACTCCCTCGAGTACGAGGTCGAGGTCTTCGACCCGCAGATGTACACGCAGTCGTGGACCGTCGCCTATCCGTTCTGGAGCCTGAACGACCTGATGTACGAGTATGCCTGCCACGAGGGCAATGAGGGCATGATCGGCATGCTCGCCGGCAGGCGGGCCGAAGACGACGCCGCGAAGTAGAGGAGGCGATTGACTCTGTGGCGCAGGCCTTCAGGCCTGCGATTGCACGGCTGAAGCCGTGCGCCACGACTGTTCGGGGGTGCGCACGTCCCGGCGATAGTTCTGGTCATCCGGGCGTACTGCGCCCCCTACCCTGGTAGCTCTCGAGCAGCGCCGTCAGCCGCTCCACCACGTCCGGATACAGGTCGTAGACGTTCCGCGTTTCGGCGATGTCCGCCTCCAGGTCATAGAGCTGGATGGGGGGCAGGTTCCGCTGCCGCACCTCCTCGTCGTTCAGGTTCCCGTAGCCCCCGGAGCTGGGCGTTAGCTCCAATTTCCAGCGCCTTTGGCGGATCGAGAACGACCCGTCGCCGGCGTGGTGGACGGTCGCTTCCCGGATCGGCTGAGACAGCCGCTGTCCCAGCAACGCGGGGAGGATGTCGTAGCTGTCTTCGCCGACATCGCGGGGTAGCTCGGTGCCGAGAATGCTGGCGCAGGTGGCGAGCAGATCGGTCAGGCAGACGGTCTCGTCCGAACTGGAGCCGGCCGCGACGCGGCCCGGCCAGCGGGCGAGAAACGGGATGCGATGGCCGCCTTCCCAGATGTCTGACTTGTAGCCGCGGTAGATGTAGCTCGGGTAGTGTCCCAGCTCGTTCATCTCCTCGACGCCGATGTAGGGGGCGCACCCGTTGTCGGCGGCAAAGACCACCAGTGTGTTCTCGGCCAGCCCTTGTCGGTCGAGCGCGTCCAGCACCCGTCCCACCGACTCGTCCACCTCGATGCAGAAGTCGCCGTAGGCACCAAGCTGGCTCCGCCCCTGGTACTCGGCGGACGGCACGATCGGGATGTGCGGCGCCGTCAGCGACATACACATGAAGAACGGCGTATCCGCGCTCTGTCGCTCGATGTAGTCGACTGTCCGGCGGGTGATGATCGGCAGCACCTCTTCGGCGACGAAGTCGGCGTGCGAGGGGCCGGTGTTGTCGGCATAGCGCGTCGGCCGGTAGTCGCGCGTGACAAACAGCAGGTCCTGCGTGGTGGTGCACTCCCCGACGAACCGGTCGTCGTCGATGTAGATGTAGGGGTGCATGTCGAGCGAGGCGGAGATGCCATAGAAGTGGTCGAAGCCGACCGCGCGCGGCCCGTTTTGAATGGTGCCGGTCCAGTCGACATCGGCGGTGTAGGCGCGCCGGTCCGCACCGGCGTGGGGCATTGGCCGTCGGTGGTCGGCATGTCCATGCCGAGATGCCATTTGCCGATGTGCGCGGTGTTGTATCCGTGCTGCTTCAGCAGCGACGGCACGGTCAGCCGCTCCGGTTCGATCAGGTGACGGCTGTAGCCCCAGAGCACGCCCCTCTGCACTCTGGTCCGCCAGCAGTACCGGCCGGTCAGGATGCCGTAGCGCGTCGGCGTGCACAGCGCCGATGGCGAGTGTGCGTCCGAGAAGTAGGTTCCCTCGCGCCCGATGCGGTCGATGTTCGTGGTCGGGATCTGGGAATCGGCGTTCAGATACGACAGGTCGCCGACGCCCATGTCGTCAGCCAGCACGAACACGATGTTCGGTCTATCCCGGCGTTCCTGGGCCGCTCCCAGCCGCTGGGGCAGGGCGGCCGAGGCCGTGGCCACACCGACCGTCTTCAGAAAATCGCGTCGTCGCATGATGAGCGCCGGGACTAGGGGAGGGGCATCTCCGGGCTGTCTTCGGTGCGGGCTCGCTCGAACGCGGGGCGTGGTGTGTTGGAGCGCACCTGTTCCAGCCAGTACACGCCGTCATATGGGGCGCTGTTGCCACGCGTGCCGAAGAAGTCGACGTCGCCGTCGCCATCGGCGTCCCGGGCGATAAATTTATCGTACATGCCGCGCTTGCGCCGCGAGACGTCGTGCCTGGTCCAGGTGCCGGTTCCGTCGCCGCCGGGATGCTCGAACCAGCCAATGCGCCCCAGGGCATCGTCCTTGTCGACGTCACCGTCCCCTTCGCGGGGCCCGCGGCTGTAGCTGCCGGCCATCACGTCCAGGTCGCCGTCGCCGTCGATGTCCGCCATCTCCAAGCCGGTCATGCTATCGGGCGCGAAGGTGCCGATGCGGTGCGCGTTCCAGGCATCGTCGATGCGTTCCGGTTGCTCGAGCCAGGCGAGGCCTCCGGTGGCGGCGCCGACCATGTCCAGACGGCCATCCTGATTGAGGTCGACATACTCGAGATTGAAGCCGGCCGCCCGCGCCCCGTAGATGCCGATTGCGTGCTCGCGAAAACTGAGGCTCCCGCGGCTCGTGTTCTCGAAGAACAGCAGCCGATTCTCGCCGCGCGTTCCGACGACGATGTCCAGGTCGCCATCGCCATCCAGATCGACCGGCTCGGCGTTCTGCGGCACGCTGTAGTGTCCCAGCTCGGTTTCGGTCCAGTTGTCGCCGTTCAGCGGATCCCCGGTCACTTCGTAGAGCGAGACAGAGGTCGACCGCGCGAAGTCGTCCGGCGCCGGCCGCTGCGAGCCCTTGTTCGGTGCCGTCACTTCGGGGACGCCGTTGCCATCGAAGTCGGCAAAGAACACGCGGATGTAGGACCCGCGGTCTTTGGTCATCGGCAGAATGAGACGCGGCCACGGTTCAGTGCGCGCCGTGGCGCCGGGGTTCTGCAGATAGATGAGATGCGCCAGCTCGGCCGCGACGATCACGTCGAGATGCCCATCGCCGTTCACGTCGGCAATCGCGGCATCCTCCGGGGCCGGTGCGTCGGTGCCTTCAGCCAGGGTGATGTTGGTCCAGCGGTTCGGGTCGGCCGACCCGAAGGCAATACGCACGTGGCCATCGGTGCCGACGTCGTAGTCCGGGTCCGGTACGCTCGAGTCGTACTCACTGTCGGATTCATGGACCGAGACGATGTCCTCATACCCATCGCCATCGAGGTCCGCCATCACCAGGCCATCGCTGCCGCTCAGGTTGAACCCGGCGGTCGCCGGTTCGTCGATGATGTGCTCGCGCCAACTGATGTAGCTGCCATCTTGGGCTCGCGCGGTCGTCAAGGTGTCGCCGACCGTCGTTTGTGCGTGAGCCGGATGAGCCCAGAGAGTCGTAACACACAGGGCCAGGAGCGTGCTGTTTTTCATGATGTCACCAGAAGACTGCCCGCGGCGCCGACTGTCAGCTCTATGGGGCCGGGAAACGCGCGATTCTGTCGCCGTCGGCGACGCCGCCAACCCAAATCTCGTCTCCAACCTGAATTGCGACCGTCCCAAGGATCAGCAAGTTGTTCGACGGGTAACGGACGATTTCCTCGGCTGTGAACGTCGCCAGATCGATCTGCGCAACCCGCGATGTCACCCCGTCGCATTGCCGCTGCCGGATGCACTCGCCAATCGCGGCCCGCGTTGGTCCGAGATGTCCGGCGGCAAACAGCGTCTCGCCAGGCCCCCAGCGGACGTTGTCGATATGAAACCCAACCGCGACCGCCTCTTTCTGGATCGGTGTACGTCCACGCGACAAGCGGATCAACGCCTGGTCTCCGTATCCACCCACGTAGAACCATTGACCGTCTCGAGAGATTTCCAGTCCGTTCGGGCCGATGTCTTCGCTGCCCGGAACGCGGCTCCACCCCGAGTCGGAGCTCCATTCCCACACGTCGCCGGTCTGGGGGCTCGTCGCCGCAAAGCCACCCTCCGGAAGCGCGACCACGGAATTGAGCCCGAGCTCCTCCGGCGCCACCGCGCATCCCACCCAGGTCAGGGTCGGTGCGGCGCCGTCCATATCGACCTCGAAGACCTCGATTGCTTCCCGTTCTCCGTGGCCAACGACATACAGGGTGTGGCGTCCGCTGTCCCCGGGGTGCAAATTGAGGCCGTGCGGTCTGAACTGCCTCGACACCGGTCCGGGGCACGCGCCGTAGCGGGTGATGTCGTGTCGCGGTCGTGAGGTGTCGGTAGGAAAAATCACGGTCGAGCGGTGGTCACGGATGTCAGCCAGATAGAGGTGTCCTTCGTCCACCATGCTGGAGACGATGACCCAGGGAGACTGGGGAACGGGCGCGAGGTCCTCCGGACTCACCGGTCCGCACAAGAACTGGACCTCGCCATCCGGCTGGCAGGTCTGCGCCTCTGCACCGGTTGCACCCTGCCACAACATGCCGATCGTGATCAGGCCGATTGCAGTCGCTGTTCTCATGACAAGACTCCTCACTCAGTTCCGGTCCGGCAAGGCGAACACGAAGAGGTTGTTGCCGGTGCTCGGGCGCAACTCCGGCGTCAAGTTAAGGAAGCGAGGCGTGCCGGTGCTCACCGCAACGTACTGCCGTCCGTCGACCGCGTAGGTAATCGGAAAACCGGAGACGGCCGAGCCGAGGTTAATCTCCCACAGGATCTCTCCGGTTTCGTGGTCGAAGGCCCGGAACCGGCCGTTGACATCGCCCCCGAAAACGAGTCCGCCCCCGGTCGCGACGAGCGACATGGTGGCGGCCCGCTGGTCGTATCGCCAGGTGGTCTCACCGGTCTCGGCGGAGATCGCCTGCACGGTGCCGACCTGGTCGGTGCCCGGCGCGATCTGGCCCCGCCAGGCAATCGCGTAGAGCGGGTTGGTCGGGTCGTCGGGGGTGGTGGCGCGCATCCGTGCGCAGACGTTGCGCAGCGGGAAATACATTGTATTCGTCAGCGGGCTGTAGGCGCCCGCCTCCCAGTCTTTGCCGCCACTTGCGTGCGGGCAGACCAGCACCTCCTGACCGACACTGTTGAACACGAGCTCCGAGTTTTCCGTCACCGCCCCGGTCGCACCGTCAATGCTGCTGATCACGTTCTGCGTGATGGTCGGGGTCGCCCACAGAAACTCTCCCGTGGCCCGGTCCAGGGTGTACACCACGCCCGTCTTGCCTGGGATGCCCGTTATCACGCGGCGCGTCTCGCTCGGCTGCAGCCGCGGGTTGATCCAGCTGACCGCGGTCGGGTCCGGTCTGACGGCCGTGTCGACGAGAAGCCGCTCGAAGGGGTGGTCAAGATCCCAATTGTCGTTCAGATGCTGGTAGTACCAGACGATGTCGCCGGTGTCGGCATCCAGCGCGAGCGTCGAGTTGTGATAGAGGTGCGCGTTCTCGCTCCCGCCGAGCAGAAACTTCGGGGCGGGCGAGGTCACCGAGGTGCCGACGTAGATCAGATTCAGCTCGGGGTCGAAGCTTGGCACCATCCAGGCGCCGACGTGGTGGCGCTCTTCAAACGGGACGTCTCCCCAGGTTTCGTCACCCGGCTCGCCCGGTGCAGGTATCAGACGGCGACGCCACAGCTCTGCTCCGGTGGTCGCGTCATGAGCCGTGACGACGCAGGCGTCGGGTCCGCCACGCGGCGTGCAACTTCGCCCCGAGATCACTTTGCCGTCGGCGATGATCGGTCCAGACGTCTGGTTGGCCGGGTTCAGGTGATAGTCGAGGATCTCGGTGTCCCAGGCCAGCTCGCCGGTGGTGGCATCGAGTGCGAAGACGTGGTCGTCGCCGCTGGTGTCGATGATGTAGTTGCCCCAAATCGCCAGATTGCGGTTGGTGGAGGCAAGGCTCGCGATCAGATACTCGCTGAGGTCCTCAGGGCGATCGCGGCGGTGTTCCCACAGCAGGTCGCCGGTCACCCCGTCAATCGCCTGGATGACGTCGTTCGGGTTCGGCATGTAGAGCACGCCGTCGTGGACGAGCGGAGTGCCCTGCTGCCGGCCTTCCCGGTCCATGGCCCGCGTCCACACCATCCGCAACGTGCCGACGTTGTCACGGTCGATCTGGTCGAGCGGGCTGTAGCCCCAGCCATCGAGCGTCCGCCGCCACATCAGCCAGTCGGCCGGCTCGGGGTTCTGCAGCTCTTCGTCGGTGACTGGCGCGAAGCCGGAATCTTGTGCCTGGCTGGGATGGGTGATGCCGATGGTGAGCACCGCACACGTCAGTATCGTGATCCACGCACGGAAGAACGGCGAGCTAGCCTGACGCATGACCCCTCCCGTGCGTTGGAAACGTTGGCTGATTATGTCACGCGACCGAGGCGCTGCGCGACGATCCGCCCGAGAGTGGTCAGTGTGCGGCGAGGTAGCCAGCGAGATGCTCGGTCAGGTCGCGGGCATCGTCTTCGGCTGCGTTGATGAAGCTGGGCTTGCGCCGTCTGAGCACGGGCAGACCGGTGACGTAGAGACCTGGTGCGTCGACCACCCCGCCGTCGTGCCGCAGGTATCCCTTGCGATCGAGGACCGGTACGTCGAGCCAGCTGTAGTCGGGACGAAACCCGGTGGCCCAGACGATCGATCGGATCTCACCACTCGTGAGGTCGAGCTCGAGACGGGGCGATTCCGGCACTCGGGTCGGCTCGAAGCGCTCCGGGGGTGCGGTATCGGCATCGCGACCGTGTGCGCTCGCCCACCCATCGCATGTGTCCAGGAGGCGGTTCATCTTCAGGTCGGCCAGGGCGAACTGGTTGCGCATTCCTCCCGAGAACAGCGCCTTGCCGTCTCGCACTGCGGCCCAGCGACCCACCAGCTCGACGCTCGCGTCTGCCAGGACATTGAAGTCGAGTGTGGCGTGCTCCGGTGTTCCGACCAGTTGCGGCGACGGCAGCCGTCGAGCGCGCGTGAGGTCGTCGATCTCATCGTAGCGCTCGTTCCAGATACCGGACGCGTCCATCCACCACAGGATGTCGCGTCCGCGATAGGTTCGTGGCAGCCGCACATGCTCGCCCACCGCCAGCGTCACCGGCCGACCGGAGCGATGAATCTCGTCAGCCAGCTGTGCGCCGGTTGCCGAGGCGCCCACGACCAGCACACCGCCCTCGGGCAACGTGTCCGGCTGATGGTAGTCGATCGGAGTGCGACACTCGATGGATGACGGCAACGCTTCGTGCAAGGCCGGCACCGAGGGAACGTTGTAGGCTCCGCTCGCCAGGACCAGGCACCGGCACCCGAGGTCGCCCGTGTCGGTGGCGATGTGGTACCCGTCGTCGGTCTGCCGGACCGATGTGACCGTGGTGTGCGTGCGCACTGGCGCCGCCGTCGCCGCGGCGAAGTGGTCGACGAACGCGATGACCTCGGGCATCGCCATGTAGCCGTCGGGGTCGCTGCCGTCATAACAATGGCCGGGCAATCGGGTCAGCCAGTTCGGCGTCAGCAGCTGTAGCGAATTCCAGCGCTCGCGACGCCAGGTGTTGGCAATCTCCCCGCGCCCGAGCACCACGTGGTCGATCGAGTGCTCACTGAGGAAATAGCTCGTCGCCAAGCCCGCGTGGCCGGCCCCGATAACGACGGTGGCTATCTGTTCGATGACTCGTCTCCGCAGTCTAGACGCAGGCGCGCACGTGCGCGCCTCGCGGGTGCGGCGTATGGCCCCCACAAGCGCCCGCGTCGGGTTCGGGGCGTAGCCCCGTCTAGGTGCTTGTTCACGGCGACGGTCACATTCGTCGGGTTGGTCACGACGTCGTACACCGCCGAGCGCTTCTGCGATTGTGCCACCAGGGCCTCGATGTCCTGCTGCGACGCATCCGCGTCGATATCGAAGGTGACCTTGATGTCGTCATAGCCGTTGCGCACGTCGCTGTCGATGCCGAGGATGCCCTGAATGTCCATCGACCCCTCGAGCTTGGCCTCGACCGAGCGCAGCTGGATTTCGCGATTTTGCGCCACCGACGCCACGCCGGCTGTCAAGCAGCTGGCCAGACCGACGAGGACGTATTCGATCGGCGTCGCACCGAGGTCCTCCGAGGCGAAAGCCTCGGGGTGGTCGGCGTCGAACGAGAACTCGGTCTTGTGCTGCTGCTCCTCGCCAAGACCGTGGAATCCCTGTGTGGTCGATTTGCTGTGCGTGCCGTGTTGCCACTTGCACGACGCACGCCAGTTGAATTTGGCAGCCTCGGGCGCTTCGGTCAGCGCCTTGCGTGCATCCAGCAGTGCCTGGACGTTGACTCCATTGTTGACGCTGGACTCACCCATTGCGCTCTCCTCCTTGCCCTCGAGAATCGCGGCTCGAATTGGGACCGAGCCCGACTGAAACGCGGAAGCACAACATCGGATGGGACGATCGTTGCCCCTTATGACGACTAGCCGGAAATCCGCCGCCTCGAATCTCGACAGCTGGGCCCGGGTGACTGCAGGCAACGATATGATGCACCGATGGCGAATCCGGAGCCGACGTCGCAGACTGGGTCCGGCGAGGGCTCGGTGGGCGTCGTCGAGACCCAGTTCATCGACCTGCCGCGTCCGCTCCCGCTCGACGGCGGGGGCGAGCTGCATCCGGTGCGCATCGCCTACGAGACCTACGGCACGCTGTCGCCGGCGCGCGACAACGTCATTCTCGTCTGCCATGCGCTGAGCGGCGACGCCCATGCGGCGGGCGAGGCGGCGGCGCCGTCCGGGGAGAGCACGCGCGACGGCTTTCGGGCCCAGGAGCGCGATGCCGGCCGTGGCAAGGGTCTCGGCTGGTGGGACGGCATGATCGGCCCGGGCAAGGCGTTCGACACCGATCGGTTCTTCGTTGTCAGCTCGAATCTGCTCGGGGGCTGCCGGGGCACGACGGGGCCGTCGTCGCTGGACCCGGACACGGGCCGGCCGTACGGCTCGGATTTTCCGGTCATCACAGTGGCCGACATGGTCCGCGCCGAGCGTGCGCTGCTCGAGGAGCTGGGCATCCCACTGCTCTATGGCCGCGGCTTCAATTCGGGTGATGGTGACGACACCACCGAGGTGGTCGTCGTCAACCAGACGTTTGCCGAGCGTTTCTGGCCTGGAGAGAACCCGGTGGGCCGGCGCATCGTGGCCAACAACGCGCCGCTCGAGATCATCGGTGTCGCCGGGAACGTGAAGCATCGATCACTGGGCGAGGACAGCGGGTTCTTCCTCTACGGGACACTGCAGCAGGTCTATCGATCAGACTCGACCTTGATTGCCCGGGCGGCGAGCCCACCGAGTCAGCTGATGGCGGCGGCGAGGGCGGAAATTCGTAACCTGGACCCGAACCTCCCGGTGTTCGGCATCATGTCGATGGAGGAGCACGTGGGGGCGTCGATGCTGACTCAGCGCATGGCGGCACTGGGGGCCGGTGTGTTCGGCCTGCTGGCGCTCGCGTTGGCGGCCCTGGGCGTCTACGGGGTCGTGTTCTATTCGGCTGGGCTCCGCCGGCGCGAGATCGGTGTGCGCGTCGCGCTGGGCGCGAAGACGGCCGATGTCGTCAGCCTGATCGTGAAGATGGGGCTCGCTCCGACGCTGGCAGGGATCGGGCTCGGGCTGGTCGCCGCCTTTGCCGTCACCCGCTTCCTGGAGAGCCTGCTGTTCGGCGTCTCGCCGACCGACCCGGCGACGTTCGCCGTCATCTGCGTGCTGCTGATCGGCGTGGCGGCCGTGGCTTCGTTTGTCCCGGCGCTGCGCGCGTCGAGAGTCGACCCGCAGATCGCATTGCGATACGAATAGCCGCGTTCGCGGCCCGTCGTGGGCAGCTTACCTGTGGGCCACAGCTCCGGCGCTGAGTCCCGACCGAGGTGAGCCCGGGTGAGCAGTCCGCACGGGCCCCAGGCGCGCACGTGCGCGCCCCGCGGGGCGGCGTGGGGCGATGGGCCCCACTAGCCCCGCGTGGGGTGGTTTCCGGGCGGGGCATCCCGTCTGGCGGCGTTGCTTCCTCGGTCACAGCCCGCCTGGCTGCTCCCTCGTCGCGCCTGGCCAGGCGGGCGCCCCGCTCCGGAAACCAGGATGGAGGGGCCCCACTAGTCCCGCGTGGGGTTCGGGGCAGAGCCCCGTCCTGCATTGAACAAGGCGCGCACGTGCGCGCCCCGCGGGGCGGCGTGGGGCGATGGGGCCCCACTAGCCCCGCGTGGGGTTCGGGGCAGAGCCCCGACTAAGTAATGCCGCGCAGCCCCGTCTAAAAGGTCGCAATCGGATTAATCGGCGAGCCGGTGCCGCGCGTGGGCAGGGGCGCCGCGGTCAGCAGGAACTCCCACCGGTTCAGTGAGGCGGCGGTCTCCGCCACCGCCTCGAGGTCGAGGTTGTCGAACAGCGGCATCCCCAGGTAGATCAACGCGAATCGGTGCAGTGGTCGGGGGCCGAGGTCGTCGGCGACCGTCACGGCTGGGTCGATGCCGGCTGGCGCGACGTCTTGCGGGGCTTCGCCGCCCAGTATCGCGATGTCGCGCTCCTTGAGCCACGGGATGACAGACGCGTGCAGCCCGGCGGCCTCGTTGGCGATGTCCCAGGCCCCGACGTCCGCGCGCCGGGCCCACCGGCCCGTGCGAATGACGACCGCGTCACCGGAGGACACTGTCACTCCGGTTTCTGCCTCCCAGGCCTCGAGGTCCTCGATGTAAATCGGTGTGCCCGGTTCCAGATAGGGCACTTTCTTGAATCGCGCCATGTCGATGAGCACCCCGCGTGTGACGATACCGTGCTTCGCATTGTGGACGGTGTTTCTGGCGTGGCCGCCATTGGCCACGACCACGGCGGGGTCAGGCTGGTAACCGTTGTAGGTGACACCGTCACCAATGAAGTTGTGATTCAGGAAGTCCAGATGCGTGTGGATGAAGCCGTGATACGCAATCCGGATCTCGTCGGCGGTGATCCCGAGCGGGGTGACTTGATACGGACGGGCGTTGTCGACCGCTGCCTCGGTCTCAGCGTCTCGCGCGAGCGAGACAGAGATGCCGTCCCGCACGAGGGCCGCGGCCTGCCGCCGTTTCTCCGGCGTGATCAGATTCAGCGTGCCGATCTCGTCGTCCGAGCCCCAGCGTCCCCAGTTGGTCAGCTCCTGCTTCCAGCCTTCAATCACGGCCTGCGTCACCGCCGGTCTGTCGCCGGATGGCGACCGGTCTTGCTGGAGACCCCACGTTCCGACGGTCGCGAGCAGGGCGCCGATCGCCGCGATGCCGAGCGAATGTCTCCGTGTCGTCGCCATCGGTCCTCCATATCCCATATGATGGCGTCACTGTAGCAGGGAGGGAGTCGATGCGAAACGGTCGGTGGCGGCGGTTGTGCGGCGTGACCGTGTGGCTGGTCCTCGTCGGGGCGGCAGGACCCGCTCGGGCACAGTCTGGCGAGGTCGGGGAGTGGCGTCATTACGGTGCCGATGGAGCCAACACGAAATACTCGCCGCTGGACCAGATCACGGTCACGAACTTCAGCGATCTGGAAGTGGCCTGGCGCTGGACGTCCATCTCGACCGAAGTGGCCAGCCAGCGCGACAGCATCGATCCCGGGTTGTTCAAGGCCACTCCGTTGATGGTGGGCGGGCTGCTCTATGTCAGCACTCCGCTGGGGCAGGTGGCCGCGCTCGACGCCGGTACCGGCGAGGCCGTGTGGATCTACGACCCGCACAGCTACGACCGGATCGAGCGGCCGGCGAACATCGGCTGGCAACACCGCGGGGTCTCGTACTGGGAGGATGACGAGAGTGACGACGCGCGTGTGGTCATCGCCACTCACGATCTGCGTCTCATCGCGATCAATGCCCGGACCGGAAGGCTGTATCCCGATTTCGGCGAGAACGGCACCGTCGACCTCAGCCAGAGCCTAGGCCGCGAGATCGACTCATCCCGGATCACCCACTCGACGCCGGTCGCCGTGGTGCGCGACACGCTCGTCGTCGGTAGCACGCTGGAAGACCGGACCACCACCCGTGAAGCGCCGCCCGGACACGTCCGCGGATTCGACGCGCGGACCGGCGCCATGAAATGGATCTTTCACACCATTCCCCAAGGCGACGAGTTCGGAGTCGACTCGTGGCAGAACGGGTCGTGGCGCTATAGCGGACACACCAACGTCTGGGGCAACATGCCGGTCGACGAAGAGCTGGGCTACGTCTATCTGCCGGTCACCACGCCCACCAACGACTGGTATGGCGGCATGCGTCCGGGCGACAACCTCTTCGCCGAGAGTATCGTGGCGGTCGATGCCGAGACCGGTCAGCGGATGTGGCACTTCCAGGCGGTGCACCACGGCCTCTGGGACTACGACTTCCCGACCGGCGGAAATCTGCTGGACATCACCGTCGACGGGCGCGAGATCAAGGCGATTGCCCAGACCAGCAAGCAGGCGTTCACCTACGTCTTCGACCGGGTGACCGGCGAGCCGGTCTGGCCGATCGAAGAGCGACCCGTGACGGCGGGCACCGTGCCGGGCGAGTGGTATTCGCCGACGCAGCCGTTTCCCACCAAGCCGCCGGCTTTCGATCTGCAGGGCATCACGGTCGACGACCTGGTCGACTTCACCCCCGAGCTGCGCGAAGAGGCGATCCGGATCGCCGAGCGGGGCCAGCTGAGTCCGATCTTCACTCCACCCAACGTGCGCGGAGAGGGACGGCCAATGATTCAGGCCCCGGGCACCGGCGGCGGCGTGAACTGGCCGGGTTCCGCGGTCGACCCGGAGACCGGACGCCTGTTCGTGCCCTCGCAGACCCGGCTCCGGGCGGTCGAGCTGATCGAGTACGCGCCGCCGGCCACGGTCGGCTACTTCACCGAGACCTGGGCGGTGCCGGTGCCCGGGCCGCAGGGCCTGCCGCTGGTCAAGCCGCCCTACAAGCGCGTCACCGCGATCGACCTGAACACCGGTGAGCATGCCTGGATGAGTCCGCACGGCGATGGCCCGAGGAATCACCCCGCGCTGAAGGCGCTGAACCTGCCTGCGCTTGGCGGTCACAGCGGTATCAACGCCGGCGGCCCGCTGGTGACCAAGACGTTGCTGCTCGTCAACTCGGGCGGGCGTTACGTCGAGGACCAGGCGGAGGGTGCCCGCAGCATCACCGCCTATCACAAGGACACGGGCGACTATCTGGGCTCGTTCATGCTGCCGTCGGTTCCCTACGGCAATCCGATGACCTATCTGCACGAGGGCAAGCAGTACATCGTGGTGGCGGTGGGCGGTGGGGGCGGTGTGGCGGCGCCGGAGCTGATTGCGCTGACGTTGCCATGACTTCCGTCCGGGGGCGGGGGTTTCGTTGTGGCGCACGGCTTCAGCCCTGCCATCGCAGATGAAGGCCTGGGCCACATTAGTGGAGACCGATACATGAAGAACGCCGTGCTGTTTGCGATGCTGCTGACCGTCTACGCCGGGCCGGCTCGGGCCCAGACGTCCGAGGACCTGATCAACGATGCCGCCACGCCGGACGACGTCTTACTGCACAGCCTTGGCTACGACAGGACCAGCTACAGTCCGCTCGCGCAGATCGACCGCTCGAACGTGGGGCGGCTGGTGCCCATCTGGAACACCAGCGTCATCAGTAACTCCGGCGAGCTGGCGGCGCCTGTCGTGCACGGCGGCGTCATGTATGTCATCAACGGGCACTGGACCTTCGCCATCGATGTGGCGACCGGTCGCCAGATCTGGCGCACGTCGGTCGTCTACGAAGAGGAGACCAGCCGGGCGCCGTTCAACCGGGGCGCCCCGACCATCTACGAAGGCAAGCTTTTCCGCGTGACCTACGACAACCGGCTGCTGGCGCTCGACATGGCCACCGGTGAGGAGCTGTGGACCCGGCAGTTCGCCGACCCGGAGGAAGGCTACTACGCGACCGGGGCGCCGATCGTGGCCAACGGGGTCCTAATCTCCGGTATGTCCGGCGGCGAGTCGACGACCCGCGGGTTCCTCGACGGGTGGGACCCGGACACCGGCGAGAAGCTGTGGCGGCGCTACACCCTTCCCGCCCCGGGCGAGCCGGGGTTCGAGACCTGGCCGGAGACCGGGAACGCCTGGGAGCAGGGCGGCGGGCCGACCTGGCGTACCGGTTCCTACGACCCCGAGCTGGACCTGGTCTACTGGGGGACCGGCAACGCCGAGCCATATGACCCGGAGCCGCGCGAGGCGCTCGACAGCCTGTACACCTCCAGCGTGCTGGCCATCCGCCCCAAGACGGGCGAGATCGCCTGCTTCTACCAGTACACGCCGAATGATGTGTACGACGTGGACGGCACCGACGAGCATCTGCTCGCCGACCTCGAGATCGATGGCGTGACCCGCAAGGTGATGATCCAGGCCAACAAGAACGGGTTCCTGTATGTGCTCGATCGCACCGACTGTACGCTGATTGCCGCGCACCCGTATGTGTTCGTCAACTGGGCGACCCACATCGATCTCGCGACCGGGCGGCCGGTGCTGACCGGCCTCTACCGCGACTTCCTGGCCGGCGAGGAAGTACCCATCTGGCCGTCGCGGGGCACCAACGCGGTGCCGATCGCGCGCGACCCGGCCACCGGGCTGGTCTACATCAACGGCTGGCACGTGCCGCGCATCCAGCAACTCGCGCCGGACCGTGAAGTGCGGATCGGCGGGAACTCTACCGGCGTGAACAACCGGTTCCCCGACGTCGAGCCCGGCGACCTGCTCGGCCACTTCATCGCGATGGACCCGCTGACCGGGGAGAAGGCGTGGGAGGTGCCGCTCACCGACTACCCGAGTGCCGCCGGGATGCTGGCGACCGGAGGCGGACTCGTGTTCACTGGGCTGCTGACTGGCGAGTTTCTCGCGCTGGACGCGGCGACCGGCGAGACCGTCTGGCAATTCCAGACCGGATCGAGCGTGAACGCCACCGCGGTCACCTACACCCACGAGGGACGGCAGTACGTGACCGTCGCCTCTGGGCTCGGCGGTTTCCTGGCCAACCGCTACGCGGCCGCCACGATGCCGACGGGCGGTTCGGTGTGGACGTTCGCCCTGATGCCTTGATGCCCGAATGATGGGCCTCACCTAATCGTTACTCTAGCCAAGGTCAGACCCCACGTGCCGGATATACCCTCGTACTGCCATTTCTGTCAGCGCTCGAGTCGTGGCCATCGCAGTTTTTGAGGCTTTGACAGATCGTTCCATGTGCATGGCGGATATGAGATCGTAAATCCTTTAACCGTATATGGTTACGTCGATGGTATTGCTTGACTTGCCCGGCCGTTCCCACTACTCTAACGTGGACCGGGGGAGGTCCAACTTTCTGCGAGGCGCGAATCGCGATGCCGAGTTTTATCCGCCGGACCCTCAGCTCCATCCCGAATCCCGCGGTAATCACTGCATTAACGTCGCTTGTCGTGTTGTTGTGCGGGCAGGGTGACGTATCCGCCCAGGCACCCTCCGCGACCCCGCCGGCAGCCAGCTCGCGCGCGCTGCTGGACCAGTATTGCGTGGTCTGCCACAGCGACCGGCTCGAGACCGCGGGGTTGTCGCTCGAGCAGCTCGACACCGCCGATGTCCACGAGGGCGCCGAAATCTGGGAAAAGGTCATCCGCAAGCTGCGCACCGGTTCCATGCCGCCGTCGACGAGGCCCCAGCCTCCAGCTGAAGAACGTGGAGCGCTGGTGAGCTGGCTGGAGACGTCGCTCGACCAGGCCGCCCAGGCCAGTCCGAATCCGGGGCGCACCGAGACGCTGCGCCGACTCAATCGCACCGAGTATCAGAACGCCATCCGCGACTTGCTTGCGATCGACATTGACGCCAAGGCGCTGCTGCCGGCCGACGAGGCGGGATACGGCTTCGACAACGTCAACGTGGGCAACCTCTCGCCAGCGTTGCTGGATCGGTACATCTCCGCCGCTCAGAAGATCAGCCGGCTGGCGATCGGCACCACGCTGACGTCGCTGCAGAGCGACGTCATTCGCGTGCCGGCCGACACGACCCAGGAAGACCACGTGGCCGGCCTGCCGATCGGCACGCGGGGCGGGCTGTCGACGACCTACACCTTCGCGCAGGACGGCGATTACGACATCCAGATCCGACTGGCCCGTAACCGGACCGGCAACATCGGCGGACTCCGGGGACGCGGTCTGCACACGGTGCAGCTGCTGCTCGACCGGATGCCGGTGGCTACCTACACGGTGCAGCGGCCGGAAGGTGGCGACGACACCTTCGCGGACGCGCATCTGAAGCTGCGACTGCCGGTGACCGCAGGCCCGCACGACGTGGCCGCCACGTTCGTGAAGGGCGGGGCGTCGCTGATGGAAACCGAGCGGCAGCCACTGCTCTCGCACTACAACGAACAGCGGCATCCCCGCCTGACGCCCGCCATCTATCAGCTGACCATGACCGGGCCCTACGACGCCCAGGGCGTCAGTGCCACGCCCAGCCGGAGCCGCATCTTCACCTGCACGCCGGATGACGCCGGGGCCGAAGAGGCCTGCGCCGAGGACATCCTCTCCGCGCTGATGCGGCGTGCGTATCGGCGCCCGATCGACGCCGGCGAGGTGGAAACCCCGCTGGCCTTCTACCGAGACGCGCGGGCCCAGGGAGACTTCGAGAGCGGCATCGGCAATGCGCTCACCTCCATCCTGGTGAACCCGCAGTTCTTGTTCCGGGTGGAGCGGGATCCGGACGGTGCGGCGAGGCCATACCGGATCGGTGGCCTCGAGTTGGCCACGCGCTTGTCCTTCTTCTTGTGGAGCAGCATCCCGGACGACGAGTTGCTCGAGACGGCAATCGCCGGGCGGCTGAGCGACCCCGCAGAGCTGGAGCGTCAGGCGCGCCGGATGCTGGCCGACCCGCGGTCGGGCAACCTGGCAAGGAACTTCGCCGGCCAGTGGCTGATGTTGCGAAATCTTGACGCGGTCAGTCCCAATCCGCGGTTGTATCCCGACTTCGACGACAACCTGCGGCAGGCGTTCCGCCAGGAGACGGAGCTCTTCTTCGACAGCGTGCTCCGGGAAGATCGCAGCGTCCTCGATCTGCTTCGGGCGGACTACACGTTCCTGAACGAGCGGCTGGCGAAACACTACGGCGTGTCCGGCATCTACGGCAGCCGGTTCCGGCGGGTCGAGCTCGACGAGGACAGCAAGCGTGGCGGGTTGCTACGCCAGGGGAGCATCCTGTCGGTGACCTCCTATGCGACGCGGACCTCGCCGGTTATTCGCGGCAAGTGGGTGCTCGACAACATCTACGGCGCGCCGCCGCCGCCGCCGCCCGCCAACGTGCCGGCACTCGAAGACAACTCGGTGCGGGCCGGGCTGCCGATGCGCGAGCGGCTGGCGCAACACCGCAACAACCCGGTGTGCTCGAGCTGTCACAGCACGATCGACCCGGTCGGCTTCACCCTCGAGAACTACGACGCGGTCGGGCGCTGGCGTGACCACAGCGGCGACATCAGCACGATGGACGCCTCGGGCGGATTGCCCGGCGTGGGCGAGTTCGAGGGCGTTGACGGCCTCGAAGCCGGGTTGCTGAGCCGGCCGGAGCAGTTCGCCGGCCGGGTGACCGAGAAGCTGCTGACGTTCGCGCTGGGACGGGGCGTCGAGTACTACGATGCGCCGGCCGTGCGCAGGATTCTGCGGGAGACGGAGGCGGACGACTACCGCTTCTCGTCGCTGATTCTGGGGATAGTCAAGAGCGTGCCGTTTCAGATGAGGAACCCGACATGATCATCACGAAGAAGGCGCTGTCGCGGCGGACGTTCCTGAAGGGGGCTCAGGCCACCCTGGCGCTGCCGCTGCTCGACGCCATGATTCCGGCGATGACCGCCCTGGCTCAGACGCCGGCGCGCGCCGTGCGTCGGCTCGGGTATCTCTTCGTGCCGATGGGTTGCGATCACGATCGCTGGACGCCCGAGGGCCGGGGAGCGCTGGGGCAGCTCACGCAGTGCCTCAGCCCGCTCGAGCCGGTGAAGGAGCAGCTCACGGTTATCACCAACATGGAGCTGCAGAACTCCTATCCCGGTACGCACGACACGTCGAATTCCGGCTTCCTCAGCGCCGCGTTCGCCAAGCACACCGAGAGCTCCGACTACTTCCTGGGCACCACCGCCGACCAGATCGCCGCGCAGCAGATCGGGCAGGACACGCCGTTGCGGTCGCTCGAGCTGGCGATGGACCTGAACCCGCTGGCCGGCGTCTGTAACAACGGCTATGCCTGCGTGTATCAGAACAACTTGTCGTGGTCGTCTCCCACGACGCCGCTGCCCTCGGAGGCGCATCCACGCATGGTCTTCGAGCGGTTGTTCGGCGAGGGGGGCACGCCGTCCGAGCGGCGGAAGGCGCTGCGCGGTCGGGCCAGTCTGCTCGATTCCTTCAGCGCCGATATCGCGCGGTTGAAGGGCACCGTCGGCAGCGGCGACAAGGCCCGCGTGGACGGCTATCTGGACAGCATCCGGGAGATCGAGCGGCAGATCGAGCGGGCCGAGGCGGGTGCGTCGAAGAACCCGATGCCCGATTTGGAACGGCCGGTCGGCGTGCCGGAGATGTTCGCCGATCACGCCCGGCTGCTCTACGACCTGCAGGTGCTGGCGTTCCAGGGCGACATCACGCGTGTGGTCAGCTTCCAGTTCACCCGCGAGCTGAACAACCGCACCTATCCCGAGATCGGAGTGCCGGACCCGCATCACCCGACGAGTCATCATGGCAACGACCCGGAGAAGGTGCTGAAGATCGCCAAGATCAACACCTTCCATGTGTCGCTGTTCTCCGAGTTTCTACAGAAGCTGAAGGCGACCGAGGAGGGCGACGGCACGCTGTTCGACAACACCGTGTATCTGTATGGCAGCGGCATGGGGAACCCCAGCCTGCACGACCACGTGAACCTGCCGATCCTGGTGACCGGCGGCAAGGCAACCGGGATCCGCGGCGGGCAGCACATCCGCTACGACGAGGGGACGCCGCTGGCGAACCTGCACTTGACGCTGCTCGACCGCGTGGGGGTCAAGCTCGACCAGTTCGGCGACAGCAACGCGTCGGTGGAGAAGCTGTTCGACCCGGTCGCGTTGTAAGGCGGCGCGCCGAACAGGAGTCAGAAGGCAGAAGTCAGGAGATCGCCGGTGGGTTTCGCCGTCATCAATGCGACGGGGTGAATGCGGAGAGATGGGATGAGAGTGAGACGACTTGCTGGGATCGGACTGCTGGCGTTCGGAATCGCCGCCGCTGGGTGGGCGGCGCCAGCGGGTGACGCGGTGCTGGCCGACGCGGCCGAGCGACGCGACGGCGCGCTGGTGCGCAGCCTGCTGGGAGATGGTGCCGACGTCAACGCGCGTCAGGTCGACGGAATGACCGCGCTGCACTGGGCGGTGTATCACGACGACGCCGACACCACCAAGGTCCTGATCGATGCGGGCGCCAACGTCAAGAGCGAGAACCGCTACGGCATCCGGCCGTTGTGGGTCGCGGTGACCAACGGCAACGGCGACATCGTCTCCATGTTGCTCGAGGCGGGTGCCGACCCGAACGCCACCGCACGCGGCGAGCAGACGGTGCTGATGCACGCGGCGCGCACCGGCAGCCTCGAGGCAGTCCGGGCACTACTGGCCCGGGGGGCGGACCCCAACGCCAGGGAGGCGCGTGACCAGACGGCGCTGATGTGGGCGGCGGCCGAGGGGCATGCCTCGATCGTGCACGCGCTGCTCGAGACCGGCGCCGAGATCAACCCGCGGCTCCGTTCAGGGTTCACGCCGCTGTTCTTCGCCGTGCGCGAGGGGCACGCCGATGTGGTGCACACGCTGTTCGAGGCGGGCGCCGATGTCGACGATCTACTGGTGCGGGTGAAAGACGGTCCCGATCCCACCGTGAACAACGCCACCTACCGCCCGGTGGACGACGGCATCAGTCCGCTCATTCTGGCCATCCGCAACGGCCACTTCGAGCTGGCGATCGATCTGGTGCATGCCGGCGCAGACCCGAACGACCTGCGGAGCGGGTTTGGGCCGTTGCACACCATGAGCTGGGTGCGGAAGCCGGACGAGAGCGACCGGGGCGACCCGGCGCCGATCGGCTCCGGCGATCTGAGCAGTCTGGGTTTCGTGCGGGAGATCGTCGAGCTGGGCGCCGACGTGAACCTGCGTCTCGAGGAGGGGGCTCCGCGCCAGCCGAATTCCGCGTCGCGCACCAATTCGCCCGGGGCCACCGCATTCCTGCTGGCGGCCGATCGTGCCGACACCACGCTGATGCAATTGCTGCTGGATCTGGGCGCCCACCCGATGGTCCCGAACGACGACGGCACCACGCCGCTGATGGCGGCGGCCGGGCTCGGCACCGCGGCGCCGGAGGAGGAGGCGGGCACTGAGCCGGAGGCGTTGATCGCCACGCGGTTCATGCTCGACCTCGGCGCCGACGTCAACGCGGTGAACGCCGACGGCGACACCGCGATGCACGGGGCGGCGTATGGCAGCTTCCCGACGGTGGTCCAGCTGCTGGCCGACCACGGCGCCGACATCCGGTACTGGAACACCCGGAACAAGCAGGACCGCACGCCGCTGTTCATCGCCGAGGGACATCGCCCCGGGCTGCCCCGGCCGTCACGGCCCACCATCGAGGCGATTACCGTGTTGATGGATGGCGCCGGGGTCTCGACCGAAGGCAGGCGACCGGAGATCGTCGACCAGTACTCGCGCCAGCCCGAGCCGCCCAAGGCGCCCGAGACCAAGCCGCAGCCGCAGGGGCGCTGACCGCGCCAGCCCGGGCGCCCCGCCCGACCGCTCCTCACTCCCCAGGGGCCGGCCGGGCTGCGCTAAGCTGGCCTCGTCATGCGCCGCTACTTCCTGCCGGTCGGCGTGTCGCTCCTGTTCATCGCTTGGTCGCCCTACATGGGGCTGGTCCGCGACGCGCTCAAGGACGCCCTGGGCGACGCCTTCACGCCGGTCCTGGGCCTCCTGCTGGCCGTCACGGTGCTGGCGGTCGTCACCTGGGGCGTGAGGCGCGTGCGGGCGCGGCGCCTACAGGGCGTTGGCCTGATGCTGGCGGCGGTCGCGCTGTTCGTCGGGTATGCGTGGATGATGCGCACCGGTGTGCCGGACGTCGATGCCGTCGAGCGCGTCCACTTCGTGGAGTACGGGCTGGTGGCGACGCTGTTCTATCGCGCGATGGCCGGCACATCGCTGGTCGCCGTGGTGCCGATGACGCTGCTCGTCGGGACACTCGTCGGCATCGGCGAAGAGTGGGTGCAATGGCTCGTGCCGACGCGGGTCGGCGATGTGCGGGACGTCATTCTGAACTTCTACGCGCTCGGGTGCGGGCTGCTCTTCGCGATCGGTCTCGCACCGCCGGCATCGTTCTCGACGGGCGCGCCAGTGTGTCCGTGGCGGCGGCTACTGGGGCTGCTCTGCATCGTGACGGTCAGCTTCGCAGTCTTTTTGCAATGCGCACACCTCGGCTACGAGCTTGACGATCCGGAGGTCGGTCGCTTTCGCTCGTTCTTCACGTTTGAACGGCTCTCGGCGCTATCCGAGGATCGCGCCCGGCGCTGGCGTCTCGACCCGCCGACCCGCCTGGCACCGTTTTCGCTGCAAGACCACTATCTCGTGGAAGCCGCCGCCCATGTGCAGCGGCGCAACGAGGCGTATGCGGCGGGCCAGTTCCGTGACGCATGGCGCGAGAACGCGCTGCTCGAGACCTACTACGCCCCATTGCTCGACCAGCAGTCGATCGGCAGCGGCGATCCGCATCGCTGGCCCCCATCGCAGCGCGATGAGGTGGAGTCCAGGGGCGCCGACGCAGCGGATGGTACCTACCTGAGCCCGGTCTACAGCGACCGCGTCTGGGTGACGCCGACCAGGCGGGTCCTGTGGATGACCGTGGTCGGTCTAGTTGGTATGCTGGTGGCGACGGTTTTGCTGCGATTTCGGACGCCATGAAGACGCAAAGGCGCGAAACGGCGAGAATGGCCTTGGCAGCCCGCGCAACGGGTCGAATCGGTCGGCTGGCCGGTGTCCTGCTGCGCGCCACTGCTGCCGCGTGTTCGTCGGGAGGCGGTCCGGCGGCGCCGACCGGACCGAGCTCGTCACAGGATGGCGGCGCGGGTCCTTCGGGCCAGACGTCGGCGCTCCAGAATCAGGTCTTCCCGGAAGTGTGGTCTAGTAACGGCTTCGATGGCCGTACCTACGAGTACAAATCCAACTGTGTGGGCGACTTCTGGGCGCTGGAAACGTGCTTTCTGTGGGAAGTGACGGCCGTCGTGGTGGAGGCCCCTGACGGCAGGCGGTTCACGCTCGACAAGGACTTCAACATCAACGCCTACTCCGGTGAGGTGACCCGGCGCTGGGTGCTGTACGGACCGCCGGGTGCGGGGTTGCCATCGCCGGGCAGTTACACCTTCCTCTACTACCAGGGGGAGTCGATCGCGCTGACACAGGCCGTGTCCTATGCCCCGGAGACCGTCGGATTTCCCAGCGGGGTGACCTGGAGTCTGGAGGGCAGCGACCTTGTCGCCCAGTGGACGCCCCCGGGCGATGCCGCGCCAGGCATGTGGTACAAAGTGCTCATGTTTCCCGATGGCGCCAACGTGATCAGTGAGACATTTGAATGGAACGCCAGCAGCGCCAGGCTTCCAGACATACCGCTCGCTGATCGGACGACGGGCACAATCAACGTCGCGATCTACTTCAGCGGCGGCTATGCCTACTCGGAATACCTGCCGTTCGTCTGGTAACCTGCCGGGCCGGCGGCACTCATCTTCTGGGAGTCTTGCCATGAAACCGCACCGTTCCGCTTCACCATATGTCCTCGTCTTTGTGACCGCCGTCCTGCTCTTCGGTTCGGGCGCGCCCGTCGCGCTGGCTCAGTCCGACGGCGACTTCGTGCCCGTCACAGACGCCATGCTCCAGAACCCGTCGCCGGACGACTGGCTCATGTGGCGCCGCACGCTCAACGGCTGGGGCTACAGCCCGCTCGATCAGGTCGACCGTGACAATGTGGGCGACCTGCAGCTGGTCTGGACGCGAGCGCTACGGCGGGGCGCTCAAGAGGGCACCCCACTGGCCTACGGCGGCACGCTCTACATGCCGAACCCAAATGAAGTGGTGCAGGCGATCGATGCGGTGACCGGCGACCTGAAGTGGGAGTATCGGCGCGACATTCCCGAGGACGTTCCCGAAGTGATGGGCGGGCTGACCGAGAACAACCGGAACATCGCGATCTACGGCAACTTGATCATTGACACTGCCAACGACGACTACTTGTATGCCCTCGACGCGGCGACCGGCGAGCTGGCCTGGGAGCGGCAGATCTTCGACTACAAGGTGCACCCGGCGCGGCATTCCTCGGGGCCGATCATCGCCAACGGCAAGATCATCTCCGGGCGGAGCTGCCGGCCGCTGGCCGGGCCCGTCTCTTGCGTCATCCTCGCGCACGACGCCACAACCGGCGACGAGCTGTGGCGCACCGCGCTGGTGCCGGCACCGGGCGAACCGGGTGACGAGACCTGGGGCGGCGTGCCCTACGAGGAGCGGATGCACGTCGGCTCCTGGATGGTGCCGAGCTACGACCCGGATCTGAACCTCGTCTATGTGGGTACGTCCGTCACGTCACCGGCGCCGAAGTTCATGCTCGGCGGGCACGAGCTGCGGCACCTGTACCACAACTCGACGCTAGCCATCGACGGCGACACGGGTGAGATCCGGTGGTACTACCAGCACCTGAACGACCACTGGGACCTCGACCACCCCTACGAGCGGTTGCTGGTCGACACGGCGGTGGCGCCGGATGCCAGCCAGGTGTCCTGGATCAATCCGCGGCTGACTCCAGGCGAGCAGCGCCGGGTAATCACCGGCATTCCGGGGAAGACCGGTGTCGTGTATACGCTCGACCGGGAGACCGGCGAGTTCCTCTGGGCCACGCCGACGATCACGCAGAACGTGATCAGCAACATCGACGGCGCCACCGGTGCCGTCACCGAGAACTCGGAGGTGGTCTTCACCGGTCTGGGGCAGGAGGTGCTGTCGTGCCCCTCCTGGGGTGGCGGCAAGAATTGGCCGGCCGGCGCCTACAGCCCGCTGACCAACACCATGTTCTACCCGCTGCAGCAGACCTGCGCGCGGGTGCTGTCGACGATGGACGGGGGGCTCGCCATCTACCGCCTCGCCGCCCGAATGCAGCTGGCGCCTGGCACCGACCAGCTCGGGACCGTGCGGGGGATTTCCGCCGAGACGGGGGAGACGACCTGGCTGCGCGAGCAGCGGGCGGCCACCTACGCGCTGGTTGCCACCGGTGGCGGACTGGTGTTCGGGGGCGGCGGCAGCGGCCGGTTCCGCGCCCTCGACCAGGAGACCGGCGAGGTGCTGTGGGAGATCAACCTCGGCTCGCCGGTGACAGGCTTTCCGATCACGTATGCGGTCGACGGCAAGCAGTATGTGGTGGCGAGCACCGGCGCTCGGAGGGAGGGGTTGACGCCAGAGCTGAGCCCAAGCGCCGGCAATAACCTGTTCGTGTTCGCGCTTCCGGACTAAGAACGAAAGAAATTGTGCCGGTGCCGTACCCACGGCTCGAGCGGATGCACCACCGTGGACGACCTGCGGCCGAACGGCTCACCCGACGGAGGCCCCCGATGAGAATCCTTTGTTGCGCGGTGCTGGCGAGCCTGGCGTGGACCGGCGTCGGCGTTGCGTCGGCACAGGACTATCCCCACGCGTTTCCGCGGGAGGGAGCCGAGCAGATTTTCGAGAACGAGCGGGTCATCGTTTGGGACGCGACCTGGCCTGACGGCGTGGCACAGCCCTATCATCGGCATCGCTACGACATGACCGGTGTGTTTTTTCGCTGGGGTCCGCTCAGGGTCACGCGGCTCGACGGTACGTTCACGGTCAGCGAGGTCCCGTTCGAGATTCCGTGGGTCTTCTTCCAGGCCAAAGGGGTGACCCATAAGGAAGAGGGCATTGGCACGCCGGAGCGTCATTCCATCATGATCGACATGAAGGACTACGCGGCGCCCTCCCGCGAGCTGCCTGCCGACATCGCACCTGCGTTTCCCCGCGAGGGCGCTGAAGAGGAACTCGACAGTCCGCGGGTCATGGTCTGGGACGTCAGCTGGTCACCAGGTCAGGACGTGCCGCTCCATGTGCACACTCGGGACACGGTAGCGGTCTTCGTTAACGGTGGAACCATTCGCCAGCGGGAGCCGGATGGCTCCGAAGACACCACGACCTACGCGTCGGAGGACGTCGTGTTCATTCCGGCCGGCACCGCGCACACGTCGTTGGTGACCAGTGGGTCGCCGCGCGCGATGTTTTACGAATTGAAAGACTGAGGGCAGCGGGTGAGTCGGCGCGCCACACCGTGCATCGACTTGCCCGCGCCGATTCACGGATCCACGTGCACTTCGGCGAGCCCGATGCCGCGCTCGCCGGCTATCGCGTACAGCAGGTAGACGCGGCCGTTCTCCTCGAAGATGGCGGGGTCGCGTAGCTGGTTGACCGGGACGTCGATTGAGCCGCCGCGCGACGGTTCCACCGGCAGATCGACCCCCTCCCAGGGGCGTGCGGGGCGCAGGACCTCGACGCGCGGCGATTCCCGCCACCCCATCCAGTCGCCGGTGAGGTCGATGGTCGAGACCAGCACCCGCTCGGGCGCGTCGCGGCGCTGGGTGAAGAAGACGAACAGGCGGTTGCCGCGACGCAGGATGGCCGAGTGCCGCATGTCCGGGGTGAACAGCTGCGGTCCTTGCTCGAAGCCGGTGAGCCCGTCGCGCGAACGATAGAATACGCCCGGCATCGCCAGCGCGTAGACAAGACCATCGTGCCGGAACGCGCGGAAGTACGGCCGGCCAAGCACCTCGGGTCTGCCTTCGAATCGCAGGCCATCCTGAGACACCGCGACTCGCGTGAGCTGCCGACCCGCATCCCGCCCATGGACATACATCATGATGCGGCGTCTGGCGTCGTCGACGTGCACGTCCGGCGAGGCAATATGTGCGTAGGCGCCTTCGGGCGCGCACGGCGGACAGGTAGTGGGGAAGTGCGACTGAGACAATTGCAGCGTGCCCGGTTCGTGTGTGGTCCAGGGGCCGGTCAGGTCGTCCGCGTAGGCCAGTCGAATGTAGGTGCCGCGATGGTCAGCGAAGTAGAGGTAGTAGCGTCCCAGCGGGTTTTCTATCCAGTCGGGCACGCGGATCAGCGACGGGCCGGCGATGTTGCTGCCCATCGAGCCGTCCATCTCCGGCGTGATGATCGGTCGGTCGAGCAGACGCTCGACATGGATGGTCTGCGCCGCCGCGTCCGATCCCAGCGCGAACATGAGCGCGAGCGACACGACGGACATGAGGACGGTTCGCATCTCTTCTCCGCGTGGTGCCGACGGCCGAATCACTCCGGCAGCGCGAACGCCCAGAACCCCAGACCTGACGCGATCGCGACGTACTGCCGGCCGCCCACCATGTAGGTCATCGGCGACGCCTTCCAGTCCTGGTTGGCCTGAAAGTGCCAGAGCGGTTCGCCAGTGTGGGCATCGAGCGCGGCGAAGGCGCCGCTGTCTTCTCCAAAGAACACCAGATCGCCGCCGGTCGAGAGCACGCCTGAATAGGTTTGCGCCTGTCCGGTTTGGGCGTAGCTCCAGACGACGTCGCCGGTCTGGATGTCGATGGCGCGGATGAATTTCTGGTTCGGCGAGCCGTCCGCCAGCCGCACGGTGCCCCCCAGCCAGCTCCGGCCGCGCTGCCAGTCCTGGTCGTTGCTGGTGTAGGTCATGCACGACTCATGAGCGAGCAGGTAGAAGAGCTTTGTCCCCGGGTGGTAGCTGGTCGCCCACCAGTTGGTGGCGCCGCGGATGGCCGGACAGACGTCTGTTCCCTTCGTCGTCGGGTTGGTGCCGGGAAGCACGATGGGGCGTCCGGAGTCGTCCATGCCCGCCGCCCAGGTCTGGTTCACGAACGGCTCGCCGAGCAGGAACTGGCCGTTGGTGCGGTCCAGGACATAAAAGAAGCCGTTGCGGTTCCCCTGCACGAGCAGCTTGCGCGGGCGGCCTCGGAACTCCTCGTCAAGCAGCAGCAGCGGTTCCTGTGCGTCCCAGTCGTGGGTGTCGTGCGGTGTGAACTGGAAGTGCCATGCGAGCTCGCCGGTCCGCGGTTTCAGCGCGACCACCGAGTTCGTGTAGAGGTTGTCGCCCGGACGACGGTCGCCGTTCAGGTCGGGACAGGGGTTGCCAGTCGGCCAGTAGAGCAGCTCGAGCTCGGCGTCGAAGCTGCCGGTGAGCCAGGTCGCGCCGCAGCCACGCCGGAGCACGTCAGCGTCGCCCCAGGTCTCGGACCCCGGCTCGCCGGGCGCCGGGATGGTCCAGAAGCGCCAGGCTCGCTCACCCGTGGTGGCGTCATAGGCGTCCAGGAAGCCGCGAAGTCCGGTGTCGCCGGCGCTGATGCCGGCAATGACCAGGTCGTTGACCACCAGCGGGGCGGCGACAGCGCCATAGTGGTCATGGTGGTCGGCCATCTCGGCGTCCCACACCAGCTCGCCGCTGAAGCGATTGAGGGCGATGACGTGCGCGTGGTCGGTGACGGTGAACAGCAGCTGGTCGCGCACTGCGACACCGCGATTGAGTCCGATGGCCGGGTCGCCGACGAGTCCCTCGGTGCGGGGTTGCGAGTACCGCCAGATCTCCCGTCCCGTCGTCGCGTCGAGGGCATAGACCTGGTTCACGCTCGTGACATACATCACGCCGGCAATGACCACCGGCGTGCCCTCGAGCATCGGGACGTCAGGAATCGGAAAGAACCACTGCGCAGTCAGTCGCTCGACTGTGCTCCGGTCGATCTGGTCGAGGGGACTATGCCGGTTCGAGCTGTCGCTCCCGTTGTACGACGACCAGTCGGCGTAGGGATCGATTGCCGGCTCTCGGTAGGCGTCCTCCTCCCGGCGCAACAGGTGGAGGCTTCCGTCGGCTGCGCGGAGCTGGGCGTCGAACCCGCTCTCGTTGAGAATGGCGCCGCTGATCGCGCGTCCGTCGGAAAGCTGTAGAGACCCCGCGCGCGGTCGTGGCGCTCGCGGGTCGCGCGCGGCGGGACCTGCCTCGGCCGCAAGGCTCTTGAGATAGGTGAGAAGGAGGGCAAGCTCGTCGGCGGGAATCTCGATCGCCGGCATCCCTTTCTCCGGAACCCCTTCGGTGATGATGGTCGCGAGCCGGTCGGTCGCCGACCCTGACAGGGTCGGCAGAATCGAGTCGGCCCGATCCGAGCCGGCGCCATCGCCGCCATGGCACAGCGCGCACCGAGTCTGATACGACTCCTCGCCATCGGCGGCAGCCAGAGTCACCGTCGAGGACAACACAGCAACGACGACAAAGGATGGCACTCGCATCGGCATCCGTCATGATACGAAGGGTGGAGCCTAAATGACAGATGAGACCGCCAGCGACGTCCGCGTGGCTGTGAGGGGGCTCACACGCACATGACGGCAATCGATCGTTCCGATGTAAGGGTAGAATGACTCCACAGAGACGGAAACCACTGACATGAAGCGCATCGTTCTGAGCGTCCTCGGCCCCCTGGCTGTCTCGTTGAGTGTGTACGCACAGTCTCCAGCGGCGACCGTTGAGCAAGCCCCCTCTGCGATCGAACCGGGTAGTCCCGAGACAAGCGCCGCGCAGGCCGACGTGCTCACCAATCCGTGGGGTCTCCCGGAGGACCCGTTGCTCGGCTTCATCGAGATTCCGGCCGGAGCCTTCACCATGGGGACCCTCATTGCAGAACCGGAGGGCGACGATGGCGAGCGGCCGCAGCACTCGGTGACGCTGCCCGATTACTTCATCGGCAAGTACGAGGTCACAGTGGCGCAATTTGCCGCATTTGTGGGAGACGCCGGCTATCAGGCCGACCCGAGAAGCCTGGCGGGGCCAGCGGATCATCCGGTTCGGTACGTGACCTGGTTCGACGCTGTCGCCTATTGCGCCTGGCTCACGGAAAGGCTGCGTGGTTGGACCGGGACCCCGTCAGTTCTGGCCAGTCGTCTGCAAGGCGACGATGAAGAGCCGCGTTGGCAGGTGAGCTTGCCGAGCGAGGCGGAGTGGGAGAAGGCGGCGCGGGGAACCGACGGACGGAGGTATCCTTGGGGGGACACGCGGGCAGATTCGACGCGGGCGAACTACGGTGGCTCAGGGCCCACGGCTGTAGGCGGCTACCCCGCCGGGGCGAGCCCGTACGAGGTCCTCGACATGGCCGGGAATGTCCTCGAGTGGACGCGCAGCCTCTGGGGGGCCGATCTCGCGCGACCTCAATTCGGGTATCCCTATGAGCCGGACGACGGTCGAGAGAATGTGGACGCGCCAGCGACCATCCGTCGGGTGTTGCGTGGCGGGTATTTCTACCTCGGCGCGGTGGGCCTCAGCGCCGCCCACCGCTTCAGATACGATCCCGACAACCGTTTCGGTACGCGCGGGTTTCGAGTGGTGGTCTCCCCACTCTCCCCGTGACGGCTGAACGCTGCGATACCATGGGCTACTGGCCCGCTGGCGATGCAGCGGTTTTACGGCGCGTATGCCTCGCGCTGTGTTGGAAGGTGGTCAGGCACAGCACGACGCGGAAGAAGTATGGTCGGTCGGAGGCTATGGGTATATAACGGTGTTGACCGGCGCCGCCAGGACGGCAGCTCGGGTCAGGGAAACATGCGTGATAGAGGAGAGGGCAGATGAGTCACCGAGTTCTCGTGTCAATCATGGCCGTGGCGGTCGTGGTCGGGTTCGCATCACTGGCAGCGACGCCCGCTGCTGCGCAGTCAGAGACGCCACGCACCGCGTGGGGAGCACCGGATCTTCAGGGTGTCTGGGATTTCCGCACCATCACGCCGATGCAGCGGCCCGAGCGGTACGGGGACCGGGAGTTCCTGACCGCGGAAGAGGCGGCGGCGCTCGACCAGGCCGCCGTCGACCGGGAAGCGCGTCTCTGGGACAAACCGGCAGAGCGCACCGAAGCCGGCAACAACGTGGACCGGAGGGGAGCGGGGGAAGCACCTGGGTCCTACAACCAGTTTTGGATTGACTCGGGCACGAGGACCATCGACACCAACCGCACCTCCCTCATCATTTATCCACCCAACGGCAGGTATCCATCGCAGACGCCGGCCGCCCGGGAGCGAGGCCAGGCAAGCCGAGCGTACGCGGCCGACCATCCGGCAGACAACCCGGAGGACTTCAGTGCCGGTGTGCGGTGCATCCTGGGTTTCAACGCCGGCCCGCCCTTTACGCCGAGCGCGTACAACAACAACATGCAGCTCTTCCAGACCCCCGACCATGTCGTGGTAATGACCGAGATGGTCCACACGTCGCGTGTCATCCCGCTCGACGGGACCCCGCACCTGGACCCCGACGTGCTTCAGTGGTCGGGCGATTCGCGCGGGCATTGGGATGGCGACACGTTGGTGGTCGAGACCCGAAACTTCGACCCCAAGCGCAGGTGGAGAGGCACGACGGCGAGCGCGCGGTTGGTCGAGCGCTTCACCCGGGTCGATGCCGACACGCTGGAGTACGAGTTCACCGTGACCGACCCGGAAACCTGGACGGGCTCCTGGACCGCATCGGTGCCGCTGCGTCTGAATCCGGAGCTAATGTTCGAGTTCGCCTGTCACGAAGGCAACTACTCGATGCCGGTCATGCTGGGGGGCGCCCGAGCCGAGGAGGCGGCTGCCCGATAGCCGGGTCAAGGGTATGCGCGCGGCTCACAAGGAGCTGGTCGGGGAGAAGGGGCTGATCGCCATCCTTTCGGCTCTGCCTCTGTTGTTGGTGGGTCTCGTGCCGTCAGCGTCGGCGCAACTGTCACCCCCAAATGCGTCCGGCGTCGCCATGGGACACCTCCACTACCACGTGCGGGATGTCGAGGCCAACACGCGATTCTGGGTGGCGCTTGGCGGCGAGGCCACGCCTCTCGGCGAGACGAGGGTGGTGAAGTTTCCTGACGTCCTCGTGTTCCTCTCCGAGGGTGAGTCTTCGGGCGGCACCGAGGGATCGGTCGTGAATCACATGGCGTTCAGGGTGCGATCGCTGGACACCATTGCCGCGGCCGGGTTCAAGTTCGAGTCTTCGGGTTCGGGCGTGACAAACGTCTTCTCGCCAGAAGGCGAACGGATCGAGCTGTTCGATGACACGGCAACGAACCTGACCTTCACGGTCGAGGGCGGCGCAGCGGACCCGGTGGCGCAGCGTCACAACGAGCCCGTGACGGCGCCGATCATCGCGCATCACCTTCATTTCTATCTGATCGACGACGCGGTGGACGAGGCGCAGGCCTGGTACGACACGATGTTCGGCGGTGTCCCCGGTATGCGCTGGCGCTACGACGCGGTCGACCTGCCCGGAATCAACCTGAATTTTTCCTACAATCCAGCCGCGGGCGGAGCCCCCACCAGGGGGCGCATGCTGGACCACATCGGCTTCGAGGTGACCAACCTCGAAGCGTTCTGTCGGGAGCTGGAGGCGAAAGGGGTGACGTTTGATGTGCCTTACGGCCGGAGCTCCGGGGGCATCGGGTTTGCGTTTTTGACCGACCCGTGGGGCACTTACATCGAGCTAACCGAAGGCTTGCGCGGATTGTAGCCCGTCGCGCTACCGCCCTCCGTCGCGCTCCGCTATCGCCTGGTAGGCCATGATCCGGAATCGTTCCTGGATGTCGGACGTTCCCGGGAAGACCTGGACCATCAGGAGGCCGATCAGCTCCTCGGAGGGATCGACCCAGAAGGTCGTGTTGAAGAACCCGCTCCAGTAGTAGGCCCCCTCCGAGCCGAGCTCGCCGTCTATGCCGGGGTCGCCACGAATTGCCACTCCCAGGCCGAAGCCCGCGCTGCCCGGCTGGACGATGGAGCCCACCGGCATGTCGCCGATGTGGTCGGTCGTCATCAGGGCGACGGTCATCGGGCTGAGGATGCGGGCGCGGTCGAGTGTGCCGCCGTTCAGCAGCATCTGCAGGAAGCGCGAGTAATCGTGCGCGGTCGACGACAAGCCGGCGCCTCCCGAGAAATTGCGACGCTGGCTGCCGGTCGAGTAGGTCGACGAGTAGACGAGGTGCGTGCCTTCGACGGTGCCGTCGACCTTGGCGATCCCACTGGCGCTCGGCGTGTAGACCGATGCGAGCCGGCTGGCCTTTGCGTTCGGGATATAGAAGAAGGTGTCGTCCATGCCGAGCGGCTCGAACAGCCGCGTGCGGAGAAACTCGTCAAATGTCGTGCCTGAGACGACCTCGACGAGACGACCCAGGACGTCGTCGGAGAGCCCGTAGCTGAAGGCCGCGCCCGGCTCATGCAGCAGTGGCAGGTCGCCCAGCCTATTCACCAGCTCCTCGATGGTGCCGTCGTGCTCGGCCAGGCCGTCTGCGACGCCTGCTTCGCCATAGAGCTCCGCCAGGGCGCGCAGCCTGGGGGTGCCCCCGAGGTCGCCCAGGAAGCGGTAGCCGATGCCGGAGGTGTGGGTCAGGAGATGACGGATCGTGACCGGTCGCTCGGCCGGCACGCGCATGAAGGTATCGCCGTCGTCGGAGGCGGTCAGCACGTCGAGCGAAGCCAGCGCGGGCAGATATTGTCCGATTGGGTCGTTCAGCTTGAAGTGCCCCTCTTCGTAGAGCATCAGGACGGCGACGCTGGTGATCGGCTTCGTCATCGACGCGATGCGGAAGATGTTGTCAGGTCGCATAGGCGTGCCGGCTTCACGATCGGCCATGCCGTAAGCACGGATGTGCGCCTGTCGCCCTCGGCGCGCGACCAGGGTGACGGCGCCGGCTATTGCCTGGTCGTCGACATAGCCCTGGACGATCGCCGCGAGCCGGTCGAGTCGCTCCTCGGAGAGACCGACGGACGTCGGTGCGACCGTCGCCAGTCCCTGTGCCCATCCGATGGATGGGAGGAGGAGACCAACCAGGAGCAGTGCGATCGGCGTCCGTGTCATTCTGTCGCCCAGCATCGTTTTCATGAACAAGAGTATGCACGATACCGGTGTGACGCGACGCCCGGGGAGGGGCGGTCATCCGATGTCCATATGTGGCCACTCGCCACAAAAAAGGGTGTGCCGGCTGGTGGGGCAGTGTATAAGAGGCGTGACCAACGAGCCGAATTGCAAGCCAGGGATGAGGGGCAGATGACCCAGAAAACCCAGTTGATGACGACCACAGCGGTGACTGCGATGGTCGTGGGCGCTGCGTCGGCAGGTGTGCTGGCCCAGCAGACCTACGAGCTCGGCCCGGACTCCGAGCGCCGGTCCGGCGTGCCGCGCGGCGAGATTACGCAGCTTCGCTGGGACGAGAGCGGGGTGTATCGGAACACCGAGCGCGACTGGTGGATCTACGTGCCGGCGCAATACGACGGCCAGACCCCGGCGGCGCTGATGGTGTTTCAGGATGGCGGGAACTACCTCAACGAGACCGGGCCGATTCGCGTGCCGGTCGTGTTCGATAACTTGATCGGGGCCGGCGACATGCCGGTCACTATCGGCGTATTCGTCAATCCGGGACACGTCCGAGGCGATGATCCGGACGGTCGGGCGCGGAACCGTAGCGCCGAGTACGACTCGATGACGGATCAGTACTCGCGGTTCCTGCTCGAGGAGATCATTCCAGAGGTTCGGAAGACCTACCGGATAACCGACGACCGAGACGGGTGGGCCATTGGTGGCATGAGCTCGGGCGGCATCTGTGCGTTCACCGTGGCCTGGCAGCGGCCGGACATGTTCAGCAAAGTCGTGAGCCACGTGGGTAGCTTCACCAACATTCGCGGCGGTCATGTCTATCCGGATCTCGTCAGGCAGAGTGCGCCGAAGCCGATCCGCGTCTTCCTGCAGGATGGGTCGAACGATCTGAACATCCGTCCCGGAAACTGGTGGCTCGCCAACCAGCAGATGGCAGACTCGCTCGAATTTGCCGGGTACGACTACCAGAAGGCCTGGGGAGACGGTGGGCACAACTTCGAGCACGGCGGCGCAATTTTCCCCGACACGATGCGGTGGTTGTGGCGCGACTATGAACCGGAACGGTGACCGCGCGCCCGGTCGTGTGCGTGCGCCGCGACAGTGCACGCGCCGGGTCTGTGCGCGCTTCTCACGGGGGAATGAGATGCATCGAGATGGTCTTAGAAGGGGCGCGCTGGCGCATGCCCGGGTGTGTGTCGTGCTCGGGATCGGCCTGAGCGCGCTTGCGCCGATGGCGGCCGGACAGCCGGCGGCGGGACAAGCCGCCTACGAGGAATCGTGCGCCGAGTGCCACGGCACCAGGCTTCAGGGCGGCGCCCACGGGCCAGCCCTCAGCGGCGTCAGCTTCAGCAGCGTGTGGGGTGAGCGCAGCGCCGACGACCTGTTCGAGTTCGTTCGAGCCGAAATGCCCCCCGGGCAGGTGGGGGCGCTCGGGGACGACGTCTACCGGAGCATCGTGACGCTCATTCTCGAGGCGGACGGGAGCAACGAGACGGCGGCGACCGAGTCGGCGCCGGCGGCGGCAATGGAAGACGAGCCTCGAGGTCGCACGGTGCGGTTTGGCGGCCGGGAGGCGACCGGGCTGACGCCGGTGACCGACGCGCTGCTGCGCAACCCGCCGGCCGGCGACTGGCTCACTTGGCGGCGCACGCTCGACAACCACGGCTACAGCCCGCTCGAACAGATTACGCGCGAGAACGTCGGCGAGCTGCGTCTCGCGTGGGTCTTGTCGATGCGCAACGGCGTCAACCAGACGACCCCGGTCGTCCACGACGGCGTGATGTTCCTGGCCAACCCCGGGAACGTCGTGCAGGCGATTGACGCCGCCACCGGCGACCCCATCTGGGAGTATCGCTACGACGTTCCGCGCGACGCGTTGACCGGGGTCGGGGCCACCCGCGGGCTCGCACTCTACGACGACAAGGTGTTTCTGTCGACCTACAATGCGGCAATCGTGGCGATTGACGCACGCACCGGCGAGCAGGTGTGACGGACGGTGAAGGCGGACTACACACAGGGGTATACGCAGACGAGCACGCCGATCATCGCCAACGGAGTGGTGGTGAGTGGCATCAACGGCTGTGAGCGGTTCACCGACGACGGTTGTTTCATCACGGGGCACGACCCGGCGACGGGCGAAGAGCTCTGGCGCACCTCGACCATCGCCCTGCCCGGCGACCCCAACAGCGGGTCCTGGGGCGACATGCCGCCGCACCTGCGTGGCGGGGGCGACAGCTGGATTCCTGGCAGCTACGATCCGGATCTCGATCTGTTCTACATCGGCACCGCACAGGCCAAGCCGTGGGTGGCGGCCAGTCGAGGCATGTCGACCAGCAACGACGCGCTGTATACGAATTCGACACTCGCATTGCGGCCGGCCACCGGAGAGGTCGAGTGGTATTTCCAGCATGTCCCGGCCGAGACGCTCGATCTGGACAGCGTCTACGAGCGCGTGCTGATCGACGTCGATGGCCAGCCGTTGCTGTTTACCACGGCGAAGGATGGGCTGCTCTGGAAGCTCAACCGACGGACTGGACAGTTTCTCGACGTCAGGGAGACCGTCTTCCAGAACATCTTCGACACGATCGACATGCAGACGGGACGGGTGAGCTACCGGCAAGACATCCGGGACGCCCGAGTCGGCGACACCGTGGAGGCCTGTCCGGGGCTCTACGGTGGGCACAACTGGCAGGCTTCGGCCTTCAGCCCGGAGACCGGCGCGCTCGTGATTCCCCTGCAGCAGATGTGCATGACGATGACTGGCCGTCCGGTGGATCTGGTCGAGGGGAGCGGCGGAGTTGCCGGTATCTCTCAGATTCGACACATGCCGGGCACGAACGACAACGTCGGCAAGCTCGCCGCCTATGACGTCCGCATCCTGGAGGAGCTGTGGAGCCGCGAGCAGCGCGCGGCATTTCTGACCTCGGCGCTGACCACGGCCGGGGGGCTCGTCTTTGTCGGGGACGTCGACCGACGGTTTCGCGCATTCGACGTCGCCACGGGTGATGTGCTGTGGGAGACGCGTCTGGGACATGCCGCGCACGGGTATGTGACGACGTTCGAGGCGGGCGGAACGCAGTATGTGGCGGTGCCGACCGGACTGGGACTGTTCCGGTCGATCTCGGCGACGCTGAGCCCGGAGATCTTCACACCCGAGAGCGGCAACGCGCTCTACGTCTTCGCGCTGCCTGACCGGCCCTGAACGCCGGTGCCGGGTCTACTCCATCCCCTTCCCGCCCGACACGCTGATGGCGAGACCGGTCAGGAAGTCGGACTGCTCCGAGGCGAGGAACGCGGCCGTGTCGGCAACGTCGCCGGCCACCGCGGTGCGACCCAGCGGTACCGTGCGCCGATTGGCGTCGAGCATGGCGAGGCGGTGCTCTTCGGCGCTGACGCCCTTCGGGTGGAGCGCCTCGGCGATGAATGCGATGCGTTCGGTGTCGATGAGGCCCGGGCAGATGGCGTTCACGTTCACCCTGAACTGGGCCATCTCCAGGGCGAGCGCCTGCGTAAAGCCCACCAGGGCGAACTTCGAGGCGCAGTAGGGAGCGTAGTGCGCATACCCCCGTTTGCCGGCCTGGCTCGAGATGACGATGATCTTGCCGGGACCGCCCCGTTCGGCCATGTGCCGACCCACCTCTCGGCAACACAGAAACGTGCCTTTCACGTTAACCCGCTGGACCTCGTCGAACGCGTCCTCGTCGAGATCGACGACCGGACGTCGGTCGGGGCCCGGGCGTGAGCCGGCGTTGCAGACGAGGATGTCGATCTGTCCGAAGCGGTCGATCGTCTGCCTGGTCATGTCGGCCACCTGGGTGGCGTCCGAGACGTCCGAGCAGAGACCGAGTGCGCCCCGGCCCAGGGCTTCGACTTCGGCGACCACGCTTTCGAGACCGCGCCAGTTGACCGCCTCGTCGGCGGGCAGGGGCGGCTTCTCGATGTCGGTGACCACCACGTTCGCCCCTTCGGTCGCGAGCCGGGTCGCGATGGCGCGGCCGATACCGCGCCGCCCGGCGGCACCGGTGATGATGGCGGTCTTGCCTGAGAGGTCATACATGGCACTGGTCTCCCGTGAGTCCGCGGACGTCCTTGGGCGCCCATGATAGCGTGTGCGTTGAAGCTCCCACCGTCTGCCGCTAAGCTAGGGCCTTCAACGGCACAGATCACCGGGGCAAGACAGTGAGCCCTGCGTTCAAAGGAGCAGAGATGTACGCACACGGCCTGATGTTCCGTACGCTGACGGTCTTCGCCATCATCCTCGCGCTGGGGATGTCTGTGGCTCGGACGGCTGGTGCCCAGTCGTCATCGGAGTTCGTGCCGATCACCGACACGATTCTGCAGAATCCGCCTGCCGACGACTGGCTCATGTGGCGGCGCACGCTCGATAGCTGGGGCTACAGCCCGCTCGACCAGATCGACCGCGACAATGTCGATGACATCCGCATGGTCTGGACCCGTGCGCTCGGCGCCGGGGGCCTGCAGCAGGGTACGCCGCTCGTCTACAACGGCGTGATGTACATGCCGAACCCCAGAGATGTCATTCAGGCGATCGACGCGGTGACCGGCGATCTCATCTGGGAGTACCGGCGCGACCGGCCCGACGATCTGGCCGACTACATGATCGCCAGCCTCATCGACACCAACCGCAATCTCGCCATTTACGGCAACCTCATCATCGACACGAGCGCCGACGAATACGTCTTTGCCCTCGATGCGACGACGGGCGAGCTGGTCTGGGAGACCCAGATCCTCGATTACACGGTGCATCCGGCGAATCAGACATCGGGGCCGATCATCGCCAACGGCAAGGTCATCTCCGGTCGCAGCTGTGCACCAAAAGGCGGACCACACGCCTGTGTCATCGTGGCACACGATGCGACGGACGGTCGAGAGCTGTGGCGGCGGCGGCTGATTCCCGGACCGGGCGAACCGGGGGATGAGACCTGGGGTGGGGTCCCGTTCGAGGAGCGCAGGCACGTCGGCGCCTGGATGGTGCCGAGCTTCGACCCCGAGCTGAACCTGCTCTACATCGGGACCTCGGTCACTTCGCCGGCGCCGAAGTTCCTGCTTGGTGGGACCGAGAACAAGCACCTCTATCACAATTCGACGCTGGCACTCGATGCCGACACCGGCGAGATCGTGTGGTACTACCAGCATCTGAACGACCACTGGGACCTCGACCATCCGTTCGAACGACTTCTGCTCGACACGGTCGTGGCGCCCGACCCCACGAAGGTGGCCTGGATCAACCCGCGGCTGCGCGCCGGCGAGGTGCGGAAGGTCATGACTGGCATACCGGGGAAGACCGGCGTGGTCTATACCCTGGACCGGGAGACCGGTGAATTTCTGTGGGCGACACCGACCGTCACGCAGAACGTCATCAGCAGCATTGACGGCGCCACCGGGGCGGTGACAGAAAATGGCGAGCTCGTCTTCGAGCGAGAAGGTGAGGAGGTGTTGGTCTGTCCGACCTTTGTGACCGGCGGCAAGGATTGGGAGGCCGGCGCCTACAGCCCTCAGACCAACCTGATGTATTACCCGCTGCGCAACGCCTGCGCCCGCATGCTGGCCACCACCGAAGCGGGTCGGGGGCTGGCCCTGTACGCACTGGCCAAGCGCGACCAGATCGCTCCAGGCACAGACCAGGTCGGCACCGTGCAGGCGATTTCCGCTGAGACGGGGGAGATCGTCTGGACCTACGAGCAGCGCGCGGGAACAACGTCGCTGGTCGCGACCGGTGGGGGACTGATCTTTGGCGGAGACGGGAACGGGCGATTCCGCGCCTTCGACCACGAGACCGGCGACGTGCTGTGGGAGGTCAATCTTGGGTCGTCTGTGACCGGATTTCCGATCACCTACGCCGTTGACGGCACGCAGTATGTGGTGGCCAGTACCGGGAATTCGTTGAGCTCGCGCGACAACATGCGTCTGACCCCGGAGCTGCGGCCGAGCAACGGGAACAATTTGTTCGTCTTCGCCTTACCGTAGTGGGGCTACGGTACGACGGCGAGCGCCGTCGGGCCGAGCTCGGCGAGCCACGGTCTGCGCTGCACACTGCCATCGACGAGATCGATGATCAGCAGCTCTTTCGAGACCTCAGCGCCCACGAAGGCGTAGCGGCCATCGGGCGACACCGTCACCGCTTCCGGGAAGGTGAGCACGTCGGGCACCTCGATGTCATGAAGGGTGCGAGCCGGTGTCTCGGAGACGTCCAAGTGCAGGAAGCGCAGCGCGTCGTTGCGCGAGAGCGGCAGCACCACCTCCTCCCGATTGGGCACGGCGGCGACCATGAACGGCGTCGCGTCGAGCGCGTCCCCCTCATCGACCACCATCGGGTCTTCGATGTCCGAGGCATCGATGACCACGTAGTTGCTGGGATTCCTGGAATTGGCCACGACGACCCGCTCGGTGCCACTGATAAAGGCGACCCCGGAGCTGTCGTCGGCCAGGGGAAGCGGCGTCTGGCTGAGGGTGCCCGTCAGATCGGCGGGGTCGAACAGGTAGAGTCCGGCGGTGGCGCCGATCACGGCCCCGCGGGTCCCGGCATCGTTCAGCGCCAGTCCTTCGACGAATGGCGACACGTCGACCCGCTCGACTTCCTCGAGCGACGCAAGGTCGTAGACGGCGATGGCGCCGTTGGCGTCGGCCCCACCGAAGAAGCTGACAAAGACCCGGTTACGCACGTGGTCGATCGCCGCCATGATCGGCAGATCCTCGCTCGGGAGCTCGGCCAGGACCTGTCTCGTCTCGACATCGAGGATGACGACCCCCGGTCCGGTGTCGGGCAAACTGTCGGTGTCGACACCGAGCCGTCCGCCGACGAATGCCAGGACACCTTGCGAGAGCAGCACGACCGCACGGGAGCCGTCCCGAGTGAGCGCGACGGTCAGCGGACCCTGCTCACCCGGTGGCACCAGGTCCAGCTGCTCGATCAGTGCGGCGTCCCGCGTGCCGTCCGGGGCGACGAGTATATCCAGGTCGAGGAACGAGACGCTCCCATTGAACAGGTCTGCCGAGATGGCCATGGTCGGTGACGGTGCTTGCGCTGTGGCTGGCGCCGCGACCGGTGTTGACGTCAGAGCTGATTCCTCGCTGGCGCAGCCGGCGGCCAGCATCGTGATCAGGAGGGTAGGCAGCGCCACGTGTCGTGGCAGGCGGGTCGACGCGTTGGGTGTCATCACTTGGTTCCTTCCAGCAGCCCTCGTTCGCTGTTCAGTTGTCCGGCCCTGTGCGTTGCCAGGCTAGATGCTGTGCCCGACCCAGCGGCCGGCGAGCACCACTCCAGCCCACACGAGCAGCGACGTCGCGCCAGCGACCCTGGCGGCGACAGGCGTCGCCGCGGCGTTGTCCCAGTCCGCGATACCCCGAAACGTGCGAGTCTGAAACAGCGCCATGTTGACACCAGCAAGCAGGAGCAGCACCAGCTTGGTCTGGAACGCCGGGTTCTCGATGTAGGTGGCCGCGCGAGTCATGAACAGGCTGAAACCTGTGATCACTGCAATGCAGACGGCGCCCCAGGTCCAGGGGAGCAACTCTCGGGTCACCCGACTGGCTGCATAGCTGAGGGCCGCGACGCCCAGCAACCGGAGATCCGCCATCAGAATCGAGCCCACCACCAGGCCGATCGCCAGTACGTGGATCGATTCCAGGAAGGGAAACCACCAGGTGAAGCCGATGTGCTCGGCAAGGGGGAGGCCTTCCAGCCACGTCCAGAGCTCAGTAAATGGCATGGACAGGGTGCTCACTCATAGAGAAAGTAGAGATAGTCCACATAGGCGATCCAGCGTCCCGCCAGCACCACGCCGACCCAGAGCAGGAGCGACACCGCCGCGATCGCTCTCGCGGAGATGCGACGCGTCAGCGACCGCTCCCAATATCCAAGCTCCCGCCTGTTGAGCCCGTAGATGACGAGCGCCAGCAGCACTGCCGGAACCAGCATCGAGAACTTCCATCCAAAGACCGGGTTGAAGAAGTAGCGATTTGGCCGAGCCACCACGAACAACAGACCGGTCACGGCGTTGACGAGCAGCGCGCACCAGGTCCAGGGCAGAAGTCGACGAATCATCTCGCCGACGTTCTGGCTCGGCACTGCCAGACCCAGGAGCTTGAGGTCTACCATGACGATGGAGCCCATGACGACCGCAATGCCCATGATGTGCAGAGACTGCGCGATCGGTGGCAGGCCCGGCACGTTCCCGAGCAGGTAGACCGCCGTCTCGCGGGCCTGGCTCTCGGTCAGATAGCTCGCCACGCTCTCCTTCATGAGTGGTCTCTAGTTGGACGTTCCAGCCTGATAGGAGCGGTCGAACAGATCGAGCTTCGCCTTGCGCACGGCGTTGACGGCGGCCGTGGCGTCAGCCCCGAACTCGATTGCCCCTTCGGTGTCGCGGTCGTAGGATGGCCACGGGGGTAGTCCCTCTCCGTTGGGGTTGCCTGTCGTCGCGAAGTTGACCCAGTATTGCGACATCTGGTCGGACAGCTCGCGGTCGCGGTCGTTCCAGTCGATGCCGACGAGTCCGACGTTGGCGAACGCATAGGCGAGGTCGCCCGAGTGATATGCCCCGGCGCCCCGTCGTCCCCCGGCAAAGTCGAGCTCAGGTCGATCCGGCACGTACAGCCGGAACACGGGCGGCGCGTGGCTGAAGAAATACAGATAGACGTCGTTGCTGTCGCCGATGGCTCGCGCCCACGCCCGCATCTGCCAGGTGAAGCTGCGGTCGGTGGAGATCGCCTGGCCGGCAATCTTGGTCGACATGTCCAGTTCCGCCGCGTAGGCCGCCACCAGCGCGTCGGTCCGGTCGCCGTACTGATTGCGCAGACCGGCGACGAACTCGTCGCGCGGGGGCTCGGCCATGCCGGCATACAGCGTGCGGCCCTCGTCGGACATCGATCCGAGGATGACCGGCACGTCGTTCTGCTCGCCAGCGGCAAAAATCTCATCCGCGAGCGTGGGCATCACCCAGCCGTCGACGACGACCCCGCTGCCGCCCCGCGCCGCGCGTTGCGCATCCATCACTGCCTCTGGTCCGGCGGCCCGCATTGCCGCGGCCGCTTCCGGTCCGTCGCCCTCCGCGCCGAGCTCAGTCGCGACGGCGATCCCGGCGTCGTGACCCGATCGGTCTGTCGCCATGCCGCCCGTCTTCGTCAGATGTAGTCTGGGCGCGCCGAAGCACCCGCCGGAGTGACCGATCGCCTTGTGAAACAGGCCGCGCGCCAGTGGCGAGGCCTGAAGCACGCAGACCGACCATGAGCCGGCCGACTGACCGAAAATCGTCACGTTGCCGGGGTCGCCGCCGAACGCGGCGATGTTGTCGCGTACCCATGCGAGTGTGGCGATGTGGTCGAGGATGCCGTAGTTGCCGGACGACTCATGCTCGGATTCGGCGGTCAGCGCCGGATGGGCGAGAAACCCGAAGGGTCCAAGCCGGTAGTTGGCGGTCACCATGACCACGCCCTTGCGCGCCATCGCGGTCCCGTCGAAGACCGTCGCGCTGCCGACCCCGGCGGTGTGCCCGCCACCATGGAACCAGACCATCACCGGGCGGCGCTCGTCTGGTGCCTCGGCCGCGCTCCACACGTTCAGCGTCAGACAGTCCTCGCTTCTGGGCAGCTCGCCGCGCGCATACGGCGAGTCGTCGGCATTTCGCCCTTGCCAGCAGGCTGGCCCGAACTCGGTGGCCATGCGCGTGCCGTCCCAAGGATCGACCGGAGCTGGTGGGCGCCACCGGAGATCACCCAGCGGGGGTTGGGCGAACGCCACGCCGCGAAAGACTGACACCTGCTCGGTCTCGTCGGTCCACGCCCCTTCGATCTCCCCCGCCGTCGTCTGGACGACGGGAACGCTCGGCTCCTCCGGACCCGATTCGGTCGCGCCGGCGCAGGCGGTCAGAGCCGCCACCGCAAGAACGAGGAACGTCCGTGTCGTGATTATGCGCATCGTGTATCTCCTCTTGCAGGGCGACATTCTACCAGGCGGATGAAGACTCAAGTCTGCCAGGGTCTGGGATTTGGGATCCGGGCTTCAGGAACCGCGCAGAGATCGACGGCGCGTGCTGCACGAAGCGCCATCCACCCTCAGTCCCCAGACCCCGATCCAGATTGGCTGACGCTGTTCGATCGCCTGCGATGGCATCATCGAGCGCGCCAGGTCGCCACTTGACGCGATCGCCGTGTTCTGACTCAGGCCGCTAGCGTGGTCTTTGCGGCGGTGCGTCGGTGGCGGGCTGTTCGACCGCCCGGGCGCTAACGAGCAGGTTCTCCATGCCGTAGTTCCGTTCGTGGCAGGCGTACTCGTAAAGCGGTCCCTCGACCTTGGTGAACGGCAACACGGCGGTCCACGGACGGGCCCACGCCGTCTCGTCCTCCACCGTGAACCGCCAGTCGATCGTGTTCTCGTCCATGCGCGTGAAGCGCTCGACCAGACGACGGTTGGCCCCGGAGCCCTGGAAAGGCAGCGTGTCGCTGAAGTTCGTCGTCTCGACGACGAGGGTGTCGCCCTCAAAGTGTCCCCGAGAATCGCCGCTCAACAGGCGGACGTTGTCGTCGACATGCGGCCGGTCGTCAAGTGGGATGACCCGCACGTTGTGGATCATCTCGGTGAGGATCACGACGTAGCCGGGGGGCTGCAGGATCAGGTGATGGTTGTTGTAGCCGGTCGGCAACCGGGGTTGCGGTCGGTACTGTAGGCAGCGTTCGGCGCCGCCGCGGTCTTCCGGTCCCCACGCGTCGCGTGCTCGCGCGGCGCGGGCGGTGTCGATTCTCGCCTGCGCGGCGACTGTCTTGGCCGGCACCCGTCCGTCCGGCGGGTCCACGATGAGCGAGGTGCGTCCGGTCGAGGAGCCCCGGTCCCACCAGAACTGGTTGTAGGCGAGGGCGACGTCCTGGTCGGGCGTCAAGTCTGCGCGCCGTTCGGACGATGCGCGCGTCTCCGCAGTCTGGTTCGCCTGCGCCACTTCCTCGGCGGTCAGCTCCTCCCGCCCGGCATAGCGGCTGGGACGTTCAAGCGGCGTGATGGTGGCGAACGACCAGATGCCCTGCAGGTCTGGCTGCCCGTCTGGGGTGTGGGGCACCGTCCATGGCGCAGACGCGTCCTGACCCGCTGCGGAAAGCGGTGCCAGCCCGAGGGCTCCGACCAGGGTTGCCACCGCCGACAGATTCCGTTTCCGCATCTGCCACCTCCCGGAAATGTCCCGGCGCGCTAACCCGGCGCTCACTGACGCTGAGCGCCCCAGGAAGAGTGTCGCTCTAGTCCACGGCCCCGAGTCGCCTGAGCAGTGCGGCGATGGTGGGGCGCGTGCCGCTTTCGTAGCTGCCCGGAATTGGCTGGGCGCTGTCGGCGAGCGTCAGCGGCGTCTGGCGACGATTGTTCTGTGCGTTGAGGTTGGCACCGCGCGCGGCCAGCAGCTCGATCACCGGTTCGAAGCCCTGCCGGACCGCGTAGTGTAGTGCCGTGTCGCCCCGGCGGTCCGCCGCGTTGACGTCGACGCCAAGGTCGAGCGTGATGCGTGCGAGCTCGAGCGTCAGCCGTTCCGCGTTGGCACGGTCGGGGGCGGGGATGCCGACCCGGTTGCGGCGGTTCTCGGTGCCGCTCGTGATGCCCATTGCTGCCTGAAGTGCCGACATGCCGCTGTCGGGCGTTGCGAGCGGGTCGGCGCCGCGCTCGGCCAGAGCGCGCATAATGTCGAGCTCGCCGTACTTGGCCGCCAGCCAAAAGGCGTTCGCGCCAACCATCTGATAGCGCAGGCTGAAGTCGGCGCTGAAGCGCCGGCCAGGCGTGCCATGCTCGAGCAGCGCGTTCGGGTTGGCTTCGTGCGCGAGCAGCGCGTCGACCAGCGCGGTCTGGCTCCGGAGCACTGCGCCGTGGAGCGCCGTGTACCCCGCGCCGGCCGCATCTGGATCGGCGCCCTGTTCGAGGAGATAGATGCCGAGCGGGCCGTGCCCGCTGTGCGCTGCGATGACGAGCGCGCTGGTCCCAGACGCCGCGGTGTCGTTGACGTCGGCGCCAGCCTCCACGAGCACGCGTGCCGTGTCGACGTCACCCTGACGCGCCGCAAACAGCAGCGGTGTGGACCCGCCATGCGGCATACGGAAGTTGCCGATCGGATTGGTGTTGCCGGCCGTGTTCTCGAGCTGGTCCCAGACGGCGGTGCGCGCATGGATGTCGGCGCCATGCTCGACCAGAAGACGGACGACGGCAGGATGCTGTTGCGCAACCGCCCACATCAAGGCTGTCTGCTTGCGTTCGTGCTCGGTGGCGTTGACGTCGGCGCCATGCCGGAGGAGCAGATCGACGGCCTCGAGGTTGCCTACTCGCGCGGCGGTCATTAGTGGTGTCTCGCCCATCTGCAGCGCGGCGTCCACGTCGGCGCCGGCATCGAGCAGACGTGCCACCAGGAACGCGCCGTCATTCATCGCGGCAAGCCAGAGCGGAGTGGCACCAAGCTCATTGGCGGCGCCGACCGTGGCGCCGGCGGCTATCAGGAGATTCGCGATGTCGAGATCGTTGCGATGCGCCGCCCAGTGGAGCGCCGTAGCGCCGTCGCCTTGTCGAGCGTCGACATCGACGCCGCTGGCGTTCTCGAGGAGGCGCCGCACCGTGTCGATGTTTCCGGTCTTGGCCGCTTCGATGATGCCGAGGTCTGGCGACGACTGCGCCCGAGCAGATGCCGAGCCAAGCAGCATGACGGCGCCAACAGCGGTGACCAGAAATGACGACCCGAGGAACCTCTCTGCCATGTCGCCCTATGCTACCGCAGTAGCGTGCGGATTGACACCGCATCGAACGTTCGGACAAACTAACGCTAACTCTTACAGTTGAAGGGGGTTGGTAGACGGTGTCGCACACGGAATCGATGCGAATCGGGTGTGGAGCGGCCGCGCTGCTGGTCGCCGCGCTCTCGTCGGCGCCGCACGCCGCCACGCGCGGATTGCAGGAGCCCGAGGGCGCCGGGGCAGATCTGCTGGACGCGACTCTCACTCGCTACTGCGTTACCTGCCACAGCGACCGACTTCGCACTGCAGACCTGAGCCTGGCCGGTCTCGACCTCTCCCACGTCGGTGAGCAGGCCGAGGTCTGGGAGAAAGTGATCGCGAAGCTGCGCACGCGCCAGATGCCGCCGGTGGGCCGGCCGCGGCCGGAGCGGGAGACTTACGACGCGCTGGCCGGTTGGCTCGAATCGGAGATCGACCGCGTCGCTCTCGCCAATCCGAATCCGGGGCGGACTGAAGCGGTCCATCGCCTCAACCGTTCGGAGTACGCCAACGCCATCCGTGGGCTCCTGGCGCTCGATGTCGACGTCGATGCGCTGTTGCCGGCCGACGACTTCGACGAGTACGGCTTCGACAACATGGCCGACGTCCTCACGGTGTCGCCGGCGCTCATGGAGCGGTATCTGTCTGCGGCGCGGAAGATCGGGCGGCTTGCGGTCGGGGAAACGCCCTTCGGGCCGGGCACCGAGACCTACAAAGTGCCGATCCTGCTGTTGCAGGATGATCGAATGGGGGACGACCTCCCGTTCGGATCGCGCGGCGGACTCGGCATTCGTCATCACTTCCCGGTCGACGGCGAATACGACCTCGAGATTCGCCTGCATCGCAACTATGTGAACTATGTTCGCGGTATGGGCTTCCGCCACGAGTTGCAGGTTCGACTCGACGGCGCGCTCGTGCGCACCTTCACTTTCGGTGCCGAGGAGCCTGCCGTCGTGCAGGCGCCGGCAAGCTATGGTGGGAACCAGTTCGGCGATCCGGAATGGGAAGAGTACATGCTCTTCGCGGATGCCAACCTGCGGGTACGCTTCGAGGCCGAGGCGGGGCCGCACGTCGTCGGTGTCTCGTTCGTCCGGAAGCTCACCGAGCCGGAAGGCGTGCTGCAGCCGAGGCAGAGTGTATTCGCGGTCGCGGTGAACGAGATGCGCGACGGGAACGCCGCCGTCGAGCATGTCGCGATCGGGGGCCCCTACGTCAGCACTGGGCCGGGTGACACGCCGAGTCGCCGGGCGATCTTTGTCTGCAACCCTGGGCCTGAGACCGACACGGCCAGTGCAAGTGGTGAGGAGGCCTGCGCCCGCGAGATTCTTGGCTCGCTCGCGCGTCGAGCCTATCGCCGCCCGGTCGATACGGGCGACCTCGACACGCTGATGGGGTTCTATCGGGCAGGACGCGATGACGGCAGTTTTGACGCCGGCATCCAGCTCGCGCTCGAGCGGGTGCTCATTTCGCCCGACTTCCTGTTCCGGATGGAGCGTGACCCGACCGACATCGCACCGGCGACGGCATATCCCTTGGGCGGTCTCGAGCTTGCATCCAGGCTCTCGTTCTTCCTCTGGTCGAGCGGACCCGATGACGAGCTGCTCGAGCTGGCGGAACAGGGCCGGCTCGACGATCCGGTTGTGTTCGAGCAGCAGACGCGCCGGATGCTGGCCGACCCGCGTGCAAGCCAGCTCGTGCGCAACTTCGCCGGGCAGTGGCTGTATCTCCGCAACCTTCGCGGGGTGGTGCCAGACGCCATCGCCTTCCCCGAGTTCGACGAGAATCTGCGCGACGCGTTTCGGCAGGAAACCGAGCTCTTCGTCGAAAGCCTGATCCGCGACGACCGGAGCGTGCTCGATCTGCTCGGGGCCGACTACACATTCGTCAACGAGCGGCTTGCCGGGCACTACGGCATCCCGAATGTCTACGGCAGCCACTTTCGGAGGGTGAGCCTCGAGGGCGAGCTCGCCGAGCGGCGTGGCGGGCTCTTCGGCCACGCCAGCATACTGACGGTGACGTCCTATCCGAATCGGACGTCGCCGGTGCTCCGCGGCAAGTGGATGTTGACCAACATTCTCGGGACGCCCCCGCCCCCGCCACCGCCGAATGTGCCCGACCTGCCTGAACGGGGAGAGGACGGTCAGGCGGCGACCGTGCGGGATCGGTTGCAGCGACACCGCGAGAGCCCGGTCTGCTCGGTCTGTCACGCGCGCATGGATCCGCTCGGTCTGGCGTTGGAGAACTATGACGCCATCGGGAAGTGGCGCACCACCGGTGAGGCCGATCTGCCGATCGATTCGTCGGGCACGCTGCCGGATGGCACAGCGTTTCGAGGCCCGACCGGCCTGCGGGCGCTGCTCCTCGAGGACGGGGACCAGTTCGTCGGCACCGTGACCGAGAAGCTGCTGGCGTACGCGCTTGGGCGGGGACCGCAGTATTTCGACCGTCCGACCGTGCGGGCCATCACCCGGGATGCGGCCTCGGACAATTACCGATGGTCGTCTGTCATTGTGGGTATCGTGCGGAGCACACCGTTCCGCATGCGGAGGTCAGAGTCATGATCATCACCAAGAAGGCGATTCCCCGTCGTACGGTGCTCCGTGGGCTCGGCGTGTCGCTCGCCTTGCCGCTGCTCGATGGAATGGTGCCGGCGCTTGCGGCGGTCCGCAACACGGCGGCGAACCCGGTGCGTCGCCTCGGTGTCGTGTATGTCCCGAATGGGATGATGATGGACCACTGGACCCCGACGACCGAGGGGGCCGGGTTCGACCTGCCGTCGATACTGCAGCCCCTCGCGCCGTTCCGCGACGACATCCATGTGCTGTCCGGGATGCACGGTGTGGCGAGTGAAGGACCGCATGCGCGCGCCTCGACACGTTTTCTGACCGGCGTGCCTTCAGAGCCTGACGACGGGTCGAATTTGCAGGCGAGCATCTCGATGGACCAGATTGCCGGCCGGGTGCTCGGGCGCGAGACGCAGCTGGCGACTCTCGAGCTCGCGCTCGACGGCCGCGATTTTGCCGGGTCATGTGACGACGGCTTCAGCTGTGCCTACACGAACACGATCGCCTGGGCCAACGAGACCACGCCGCTCCCGATGGAGAACAATCCGCGCGCGGTGTTCGAGCGGCTGTTTGGCGACAGCGGCAGTACTGACCCCGCTATCCGCAAGGCGCGTCTCGCCAGGGACGCGAGCTTGCTCGATTCGGTGACCGACCGTGCGGCCAATCTGTCGCGTGAGCTCGGCGCCCACGACCGGGTGAAGCTGAGCCAGTATCTCGACGGGGTGCGCGATATCGAGCGTCGGATTCAGATGGCCGAGGCGCAAAGCGACCGCGAGCTTCCGGTGGTCGCGCAACCCGCCGGCATACCGGGCACCGTCGGCGAGCACGCCAAGCTGATGTTCGATCTGCTGGCGCTTGCCTACGAAACGGATCTCACCCGGGTGACGACGTTCATGATGGGGCGCGAGATTACCGGCCGCACCTATGCCGAAATCGGCGTGCCCGATGCGCACCATCCGATCTCGCATCACCAGAGGGACCCGGCGAAGCTCGTCAAGCTGGAGAAGATCAACCAATACCATGTGCAGCTCTTCTCCGCGTTCCTCGAACGGCTGCGTGAGACGCCAGACGGTGACGGGTCGCTGCTCGATCATTCGATGATCGTCTATGGCGCTGGAATGGGCGACAGCAACTCCCATGCGTCCAAGAACCTGCCGATTCTGCTGGCCGGTGGGGGTGTTGGTTCGGGTGGGCGTCACACCATGTATCCGGAAGATACGCCGCTGGCGAACCTCCACCTGAGTCTGCTGGACAAGATGGGCGTGCCGATCGACACGCTCGGTCACAGCACCGGTCGGCTGCCGCTCGAGCCCCTGTCGGTCGGGTAGGCCCGGTAGGCCTAGCTGCGAGCACATGGACGAATGACAATCGGGCCGGTCCCTGACGGGGCCGGCCCTTTTTCGCTTCATTGTCGGGCATAGGCCCGTCGTCATCCTGGGGGGAGGGAGTTTGTGAGAGTTCTCTGTTCGTTGCTTCTCGGTGGAGTCCTCTGCGTCGTGCCGTTGCGTGCGGCGGCAGAGGTCACTATCACCGACTGGATGGGCCGGTCGGTGCGCGTCACGCCGGGCACGGTCGAATCCGGCGGCGTCACGATCGCCTATCACACCGTCGGTGAAGGACCGCTGGTCATCTTCGTTCACAGCATCACGGGACCCTGGTTCGATTTCCGGCACCAGATGGTCGCGCTGTCAGCGCGCTGTCGGGTGGTGGCGATGTCCACACGCGGCACGGACGAGAGCGACAAGCCCGAAGGGGTCGACCAGTATGCCTCGGTCAAGATCGCCGAGGACATCAACGCCCTCATCGACCATTTCGGCGAGGAGCGGGCGACGATCATCGGACAGGACAGCGGCGGCCTGCACGCCTGGCACTTCGCCATGACCTACCCCGAGAAGACGGAGCATCTGATCTCGCTCGGGTCCATTCATCCCGCCGGATTGATTCGGGAGCTGGCCGGCAACCAGGACCAGCAGCGGGCGAGCGCGTTCCAGCGCAACATGCAGGAGAATCCCGAGGCGGGCAGCCAGTTCGCCGAGCGTCTGCGCAACAGTCCACCGCGCCCGGACGACACGGAGGAGCTCGCTCAGCTTCGCGAGGCGGCCTACGACCGGCTGTACGGGGAGTCGATTGTCAACTTCTACAAGGCAAACTGGCCTGCCTCGCCGGTGACGCTCGAGACAGAGGGATTTGGCTTCACGGTCGGCACGTTTCCGCCTGTAACGGCGCCGACGCTGTTCATCTACGGGAAGGAGAGCCGGCCATTCCAGAATCCCACGCTCAACGATATGTGGGAATGGGTCGAGGGGGAGCTGACGATCCAGATTCTCCCGGGTGTTGGACACGGCCCACATACCGAGGTCCCCGAGCTCGTCACTCCTCGCATCCTGGAGTGGCTCGCCACCGCTCGGTAGCCGGCGTTCAGCTCGACGGCGTCGACACCCGCCCGTCGACGCGGTTGTAGCGAACCTGGCCGCTTCCGTCACGGTGTCGTGTCTCCAGCGCTTGGACGGAATCCAGGCTGCCACGGTTCTCGGTCGGGACCCCGCTGCCGTTCTACAGCGCGAACAGCCGCGGCCCCCTCGACATGGCGCGCCCTGGGAGCCACCGGGATGCGGCGATGGCCACCAGGAAGGACAGCGGGACCGCGATGAGGGTGGCGACCGGTATCCAGGGCGCCGACAGGTCGATCGGCGGCAGCGTCACATCCTTCAGCGTCCAGACAAGCAGGCCCAGCGCGGTGGCCACGTAGGTGAGCATTGCCACCTGTCTCCATCCCGCGAGGGGTCGGCTCTCGACCTCGGGGACGAGCATCCGGTCGAGGACCGGTTCAAATGCAGGCGACAGCTCAGGCACAGCTTCTTCGGCAAAGGTCACAGCCAGCACCTGGTGCGCGTGCCATTGCTCCCGGCATGCAGTGCAGCCGTCGAGATGGACGCGCCACCCGCGGCGATCGACCTCGGTGCTGCCCTCGAGCAGCCATCCTTCGAAGCGGTCACAGGCGAGGTGTGTCTCAGACATCGGAGATTCCCTTCTCGGCGAGCAGCTTGTGGAGCTTGGCGCGGGCGCGGTGCATGTAGGACTTGACGGTGCCTTCGGGGGCCGAGAGCGTCGCGCTGATCTCGGCCACCGTCATCCCCATCCAGTAGTGCTGATGCAGTACCGAGCGGTAGAGGTGAGGGAGCCGGGCGAGGCAGTCGTTGACCACCGAGGCCGTGCGCCCCGCTGACGCGCTGGTGAACGGGTTGTCCAAAGGCCTGTCGGTAGGAGTCATATCCAGCACCTCGTGACCGCAGTACGTCGCCCTGAATCGGGCGCTGGCGCGATAGTCGACCGCCTGGTTGTGGGCGATGCGGTAGAGCCATGTGCTGAACTTCGCCTCTCCGCGGAACTGGCCGAGCCTGCGATACACCTTGAGGAAGACGTCCTGCGTCAGTTCCTCCGAGACAGCGTGTTGACCGGCGCCCAGAATCGAGAGAATCAGCCGGAAGGTCGGTCCCCGATGGCGCTCGACGAACGCCTTGAAGTGGGCTTCCTCACCCGTGCGTTGGAACGCCTGCACCAGGAGGGCGTCGTCCATCCGCGGTCTCCAGAGCATTCGAGGTCAGCGGGCGTCCGAGGTCGGGCGTGTCAGGGCGTAGAAGAGGAACATGCCGACGCCCACAAAGACGCCGATCAGGCCGAACGGCCACATTTCATTGTGCCAGTCCCATCCCGACATCAGCATGGCGACCGAGGTGCCGAGGCCGCTCATGATGAGCAGCGCACCGACACCCAGCGGCCAGCGCGGGTTCCACGGTCCGCTCTGGATATTCGAGGCGAGCGCCTTGCCGATGAGGGTGTTGCCTTCGCCTTCGCCGAGCTCGGGAAACTCCGGCAGCGGAATGTCCTTCTCCATGGCCTTCATCCTTTCCTCATGAATGAGTTTGAGTTTCTCGATGCGGCGCTTGTTTCTGAGGTGCCAGGCAATGAGCAACACGGCTGCGAAGCCGAACACCCAGACGACGCTGATGAATAGAATGAACTGAAAGTCATCCATGGTCGGGCTCCTTGATGGTTTGTGAATCAGCCGACTCGATAGATAGGACCGGGTAGGCGTCAAAACGGTTGCAGGGCCTTGGGTGGCACCGCTGGGGGTGTCCAGGACGTGGTCCGGCGAGTTGTCGGCCGTCAGCGGGTCTCGACGTCCAACCGGTCCCACAGGGCGTGAACCTGCTCGGCCACGAACGCATGTCCGTCCGCGTTCCAGTGGCTGTCTTCTGGCGCATAGAGCAGCCGGCCCGCCGCTGCCGCGTCCCGCATCGAATTGGACAGGTCCACGCAGTCGATGCCAGCCTCGGCGCAGAAGGCCTCAAACCGCGTGGAGAGGTCCCAGGGTGCCCAGCTCCGACACGGGCTGTCAGCAGCAAACGAGCAGAGCTCGCCATAGACGCGGAACTTCATCGGCACGAAGAAGAGGGCCACCGTGACCCCCTGTTGACGGGCGAGCGCGACGCCGTCCCGAAACGCCCCTTTCGTCGTGTCGAAGCGCTCCTTTTCGTAGGCCGTGAAGGGCAGCGCCGCGTAGTTGAAATAGAACAGTCGACGGGGCGTCCCCGTCTGGTCGCGATACCAGCCATGAGCCGGCAGCGCCATCTGGACGAGCGGTCGAGCCACCCGCCTCAGCAGTCCGTATGCGTTCGTGAGGAGCGACGCGCGTCGATATCGTGACCAGTCGAACCCAGACGGCGGGTCGGAGCCAAGGGCTCCAATGTCGTGGTCCTCCAGGTAGACGAGCATGTTCTCGAACTCTTGATCGTCGTATAGGTCGTTGCCTTCGAAGAAGAACCAGGCGACGAGCTTCGGGTGCATCGGCAATGCATAACGACGCAGCACTCTGAGTTGCTGCAAGGTGCCGAAACCAGACACGCCAAGATTCGTCACCGGCCGCCCCAGCCGCTGCTCGAGCAGCGCGGCCGACGTCTCATTATCCGAGACATACCATCCCTCGACATACGAATCGCCGAGCAGGACCACGTCCGCCTGGTCCCGGTCATTCGGGTTGCGGAATCCTCGGGAGTCGGTCGTGAAGCTGATCTGCCTGGGTGTGCCGATCGGAAGGTTCCACGCACTGACCACGTCGCCACGGACGTGCCCGGTCCAGGACTGACCCGGTGGACGGCGGAACGACAGTTCGGCATCCGACACGATGGCATCGGTGATTCCAGTCGGCTCGAGTAGCGACGCGTAGCTGAGCAGGCCGAGGGTGGCCGGCAGCTCCAGCAGCGCCAGGAGCACGGCCAGGGTGCCCGTCGTGGCGAGCGCGCGCACGAGCACGCCCCGTGGCGAGGCCATCGACCAGGTCATCACGATGGCCCAGAAGGCCAGATAAGTGAGTGCCAGACCAGCCCCAAAACAGAATTCCGTCCAGGATCTCACGAAGGGAGTGGTGGCGCGCGAGACCAGGCCGGCGCCCACCCACCAGATCGCCGCTGTCGAGAGCCAGAGGGCGGTGCGTCGGACCGCATCCGGGTCGGGGGGCATACACCTCCGATCGCGCCGGTTGACCTTCACGATCTTCTGTGACGCGGAACGCTAGAATAACTCATGCTGAAAATGATCCTGGCAACCGCCATCGCGCTCAGCGCCGGTTTCGTCATCCTGCCGATTGCGGCGGCGGGTCCGTCGTTCGTAGACATCACCTGGATGTCGATGGCCAACCTGCATTACCAGATCGGTTCCACCGGCATCATCACCGACGGCTACATCACGCGCATTCCGCAGGCAGCGTTCTTTGGCGGGTCGAGCGGTCTGGCCAGCACCTCCGAGACCTACCGACCGGACGTCGACGCTGTCCGGCGCGTGCTCTCGGCGATCGGCGGACCGCCCAGCGTCAATCTGTTGCTGACCGGACACAGCCACTGGGATCATTCCTTCGATACCGCCACCTGGGCCTCGCTGACGGGCGCCCCGATTGTCGGGTCGAGAACGAGCTGCTTTCAGGTCATGGCCGAGACCGTGCCGGCTGAAGAGTGCACCGTCGTGGAGGGAGGCGAACGGATGACGGTGGCCGACGACGTCATCATGCACGTCGTGCGCTGGAACCACAGCGGAGATCCGGACAGGAACCCGGAACAGCACAATCCGGTCGAGCTGGACGCGGTGCCCGAGCCTGACCCGGAGACGGGAGGCCTGCGCGCCGGCGTGGCCGAAGATTTTCCGAACGGCGGCGGCACACGCGGCTTTCTCTTTGTCGCGAACGGACCAGACGGTAGGTTCAGCTGGTTTCAGCAGAGCTCGGCCAGCGCTGTCGATCTCGACGTGCCGATTGTGGTCGATGGCGTCGACCATGGCGCGCCGATCGACAATCTTCGCGCGGCCCTCGACGAGGCGGAGCTAGAGCAGGTAGACCTGTGGATCGGCACCGGTGGTCTGGCTGTCGCGGAGCTGGTGGTACCGGTGATCAGGCCCACGGCGTATCTGCCGATTCACTGGGACGGCCTCTGGGAGCCGTTCGAAGACGGCTTGTCGCGGCCGTTCTCACAGGCCACGCTCCAGGCGTTTCTCGCCGAATCCGGGGTCGAGCTGGTCGCACCCCGTCAGTTCATGGACCTCTGGCGGCTCGACGCATCTGGGATTCGACCACGCTCCAACGACCTGGCGAAGCAGGCACTCGGCTTCGCCGGTAGCGTCCGGTAACGTCGGTCGCGCGATCGTGTGCTACGGCCCGGTGTCAGGCGCCTTCATCAGCCGGATCGAGCTGGCTCCCGCCTTGGGCACGAACTTTTGCGTGCGGCCCAAGATGTTGTCGGCCGCGTAGACGTTCCCCTCCGAGTCGACCGAGAACTGGTGCAGCTCGCTGTACTGTCCGGGACCGTCTCCATCCATGCCCCAGCCGTCGATGCGGTTGCCGTTCACGTCGAGCTTCACCATCTTCACCGGCTGATTGTCGGCGACCCAGACGTCGTATCCGGAGACGTAGATGTCGTTGGGGAAGTCGAAGTCGGGCCAGGTGCCGATCGGAGAGATGTTCGGGTGATACCACGCCGAGCGGGTGGTCTCGTTGAAGACCTGGACCCGGTCGTTGTTCCGGTCGGCTACGTAGATGTTCCCCCGCGAGTCGGTCGCCACAGCGTGGACGCCGTCGAACTGGCCGCGGCCGTTGCCTTTCTCGCCCCAGTGGGTCAAGTAGTTTCCTTCGGCGTCGAGCTTCACGATGCGCGAGTTGTCGAGACCGTCGGCCACGAACATCGACCCGTCTGGTTTGAACGCGATGTCCTGCGGACGACCGAAGTGTGTCTCGTCGTCCCCGCCGACACCCTCTTCGCCAAGTGTCATCACCAGCTCGGATCCATCGTTCGAGAACGCGTAGATCACGTGCTTGGTCTCGTTGACGACCCAGACCTTCCGGTCCGGGTCGTGGGGGTTGATCCGGATCTTGTGCGGGCCGTTGGTGCCCTCGAACAGGCTGTCCCACTGCGTCCAGGCTTCGGTCATGTTGCCGTCGCCATCGACGACGAAAATGCTGTTCTGGTAGACGCGTTGTCCCTCTTCAGGGCGGAGCGCGTTGAGTCCGATCGACCCGACAAAGCCGGCAAAGCCTGGCGGCACCGGGTCCGGCAGGCGGAACTCACCACGCTGGATGACGAAGATGCGGTCTGGCGACTCGGCGGTCACGCCCGGGTGCGAGCCCCAAGCGAAGCCGGCGCCAGCGAACGGCTTCATCCAGTTGTCGACGACATCGTAGGGGCTCGATTCGCCCTCTTGAAGCAGGGCGGCAGGGGCTGCCAGACTGGCCGCCACGACGGCGGCAAGGACCAGGATAGACGTGCGCATGTTCACCCTTCCTTCTGCACGGGCCACAGGTCGTGGCCACTCATGTTCGTTCTTTGCGAGTCGACCAGTTTCGTCAGACCGCGGTGACGCCCGCGGCTATCGCGAGCCCTCGACCGCCTGCGTGTTGAGCTTGCGGGCGCCGGCCATGATACCGGTCAGTCCGTAATTGCCCTCGTGGCAGGCGTACTCGAACAACGGGCCGTCTGTGCGACGCATCGGAATCGCCGCCGTCCAGGGGCGTGTGTAGTTGTTCGGGTCTGCGATCGTGAATTCATACATCACCGTGTCCGGGTCGACCCGTCTGAACCGCTCGACCAGCTGCGTGTCACTTGAAGAGCCGCTGAAGTTGGTGGCCTGCCGGAAGTTCCTCGTCTCGACAACCAGTGTCTCGCCGTCCCAGTGTCCGCGTGAATCGCCGCTCCACTGCCGGAGGTCACCGTGCGGCTGGTCGGTGATCGGGATGACCCGCGTGTTGTGGATGTGCTCGTTGAGAATCGTGACGTAGCCGGGCACCTGCAGGATCAGCACGTTGTTGTTGTACGAACCCGGGCGCATTGGAGGGCCGGCGTTCGAACCCATCATGCACCGGTCGCCCAGGCTGCGGTCGGTGTAGTGGTCAGCAAACCCGTTGCGCAGGTTCAAGCGGCGGACGCCATTGGCCTGCCTGAAGCTCGTTGTGTAGGGGATACGTCCATCCGGTGGGTCGACGACCAGCGAGGTGCGCTTGTCGCTGGTCAGCTCGATGCCCCGCTCGTACCAAAACTCGTTGTACGAAAGCACACCACCTTCCTCGCGCGACTGATACCCCGCGCTCGGTGCGCCTGTCTCGGGGTCGAACAGGTCCCGATTCAGCCGGGTGCGCTCGGACGCCTCGAACGCCGCCGCATCCTCGGCCGAGAGCTGTGCCTGACCGGTCAGCGCAGCGGGACGCTCGAGTGGGGTCAGGGTACGGAAGGTGAAGATGCCGGAGATGTCCGGCTGGTCGTCCGGTGTGCGCATCGGGGCCAGATCAGCCGCCGATTGTGCGGAGACCGGGAGTGGTATCAGCAGAAGGACAGCAGCAACCGGCATCAGCGCGGCACGGAGTCGATGGCTCATCCTGTCACCCTCTTAGCTTCGTCAGTTGGTTGTATCGCGAGTTCAGGCTTGATCCTACCGCCGGGTGCCGCGGGGTTCAACCCGTGCCCGGAGACCGCCCGGAGAGACGGTTGCGTCGAGCCCCGGGGTGAGTGATCATGCGGGTGGCCTGGCCCGGTCGATTCGGGGACAGGCGCAGCGGCGCCCCGAGCGGCGTCGGGAGGCCGACACGAGGGAGGATCGCATGCAGCATCGACATCTCGCGGCGGCGTGTGCCCTGTTGCTGGTGACAGCGCTCGTCTCGGTCGTTCCATGGCCGGCGGGCCGGTTGGTCGAGGCGCAAACCGCCCCGGCGAGCGCCACGGCGGTGCCTCGTACAGCCGATGGCCGGCCCGACCTGCAGGGCGTGTGGCTCAGCAATACAGCCACCCCGCTCGAACGGCCGGCGGCCCTGGCCGGGCGGGAACGGCTGACAGATGAAGAAGTCGCCACGCTGCAGGAGCGGGCGAATCGAATTTTCGGAAACGGGAGAAGCGCCTTCGCTGCCGGCGACGCCCCTTTCCGGGCGGCGTTCGAGAACATCGACACCTTCGATGCGCCAACGTCGACCAGCAGCTCCCTCGGGATGGTAGAGCGCGCGTTCGATAACCGCACGTCGATGGTGGTGGACCCGCCGGATGGGCGCATACCAGACGAGACGGAGGCGGCGCGGCAGAGACAGTCGGCGGTTGCCGATGGCTGGCGGTACAAGACCGGTCCGGAGGACTTCAGCACGATCCACCGATGTATCACAACAGGGGTGCCGCGGCTGGGCGGCAATTTTGGCGCCGGTCCCTACACCTATTATCAGATCGTCCAGACGCCGACTTATGTCGCGCTCGTCAACGAGGCGTTCCATGACGCACGCCTCATTCCGTTGGACGGCCGTCCGCACCTGCCGGAGGGCATTCGGCAGTGGAACGGTGACTCTCGCGGGCGCTGGGCGGGGGACACGCTGGTCGTCGAGACCCGCAACTTCTCGTCCAGCAGTTACTTCCGTGGTGCCGCCGAGGGCCTGCATCTCGTCGAGCGGTTCACGCGCACCGCTCCCGATACCATCACCTACAGCATGACGTTCACCGACCCGGCGACCTGGGCGGCGCCCTGGACCGCGGAAATGTTGCTCGAGGGCATGGACGAGGCGATCTATGAGTTCGCCTGCCACGAGGGGAATCATTCGATGATCGGCATGTTGGGGACGGCACGCCTGGAAGGCAGGGCCGAGGCCGCCGCGAATTCTGGCGTGCGATAGGATGAGATTTCGGTCGCCCGCAATTGGTGAGAAGGAGGAGGCGTGAACGCATCTGGAACGTCGGGGCGTCGGTTGGGTGTGCTGTGGGGGGTTGTGACCGTCGGGATGGCAGTGTCTGCCGGAGGTGGGCCGGTCGTTCGGGCGCAGGAGCCGAGCGATACCACCATCGCCGCCGGAAGGCGGATCTATACCCAGAAGGCAGATTGCCAGGCCTGTCATGGCTGGGCCGGGGACGGACAGAAGATGGACTATCAGTCGCCAGATGGCGCCAACCTGCGTGTCTCTACCCTCGACCGCGACCAGCTGATATTCGTCATCAAGTGCGGCCTGCCGGGTCGGGACATGCCCGCGTTCGACCGGCTGTCGTATACCGATGACCGCTGTCTCGGCCGGACCCGGGCCGACCTGGGTCGCATGGGATTGAAGCTGCCCGACCCGGCCACCACATTGCAGTCACGGGAGATCGAGCGGGTGGCCGATTTCCTGCTCACGAAGGTCGTCGGACAGGGCGAAATGGACCGCGCCAAGTGCGTCGATTTCTGGGGCGAGGAGGTCGACGTCTGTAGCGAGTTCTGAGATCGAGGCAGCAGTCCGCCAAAGGCAGGCGGCCGGTCACCGGTTCGCCGGTGCGTGGCACTCACCGCCAAGGCGCGCGGTGGTCGTTGAGCCTGCGATAGAGCCTGTGCGTGCATTCCGGACAGAACCAGGCTCGGCTTCTGTCCCGTTCCTCGAACCTGGCCGCTGTCCCGCGCTCACCGCAGATGGCGCACGCGAACTCCGACCCGAAAAACCTACTCGCGGGAGCCGGCCGGTACACCCGAACAGCATGGTGTGGGTGTGGAGCCATGTGAGACCTCCGTTATAGGTTCGATCCGTGTGGCTTTGGTCCCTCCCAGATTAGCCCTCGCCAAGACGCGACGCCAACTGGGAGAAACCCTGGTTCTCGAGAACTTTCGGCATGTTGGCGCGTACCGCGCGGGTTGCGTGCCTTGACCCGAACACTCAGGAGAGCGAGGTTATGCCGTGCGCGATGGCGTACTTGATGAGGTCCGAGGTCGTGCGAAGGCCTAGCTGTTGTGCCATGCGTGCCTTGTGGAACTCGACGGTTTTCACCGAGATCGCCAATTTGGCGGCGACCTGTTTGGCCGTGCGTCCCTCCGCCACGAGCTGCAGCACCTCGCGTTGGCGCGGTGTGAGCTCGCCAAGTTGCGCCGGCGGGTCGGCCAGCGACCCAGCGAGGATCGGTTCCATCGCATCGGTCTTCAACAACGGGGTGAGGTAGTACCGCCCCTTGAGCACCACGAAGATGGCGTGTTCGAGCTCGGAGGCTGCCGAGCGTTTGAGCAAGTAGCCGGACGCGCCCGCCTTGAATGCCTCTTTCACATAGGTCCGGTCGGCGTGCATGGTCAGAAAGATGAGTTTGCTGTCCGGTACGAGGACTCTGAGCTTGCGCGCCGCTTCGAAACCATTCAGCACCGGCATCGAGATGTCGAGCAGGATGACATCGGGGCGAAGCCGCTCTGCGGTCTCGACGAGCTCCAGGCCGTTCCCGACTGTCTTGAGCAGGTTGCACTGGTGTTCGAGCAGACGCTGCAGTCCCTCGATGAACAGCGTATGGTCGTCAGCCAGAATCACGCGAGGGCGCGTCACCGCTCCTCCTTCGGTAAAGGCACCCACACTCGGACCTGCGTGCCTTCGCCAACATGCGACGTCAAGCTGAAGCGGCCATTTACCAGCCGCACGCGTTCCTGCATGCTGACGATGCCAAGGCCCTGTCGCGGTCCTGTGGTGGCTTCAGCAACGAAACCCAGACCCGAGTCGCTGATCATCAGGCTGATGCCGTCCTCGACGCGAGTGAGTGTCAAGGTGACCCGCTCGGAGCGCGCGTGCCGCGCGACATTGCGGAGCGCCTCCTGGGAGACGCGATACAGGCACGACCCGACGTCGGGAGCAATCGAGTCTGGCACCGATTGCACGATGTCGACCGGTATTCCTTCCCGTTGCGTGAAGTCATCCGTCAGCGACTCCAACGCCGCTGACAGGCCGAGGTCGTCCAGGATGGACGGATGGAGCTGATAGGCGAGCGTGTGCACATCGTTCGACAGCGCCACGACGTGGTCGTGTAGCACGCGGAGTCGTGCAAGTGTGGTCGGTCTCGACTCGGGCAGGTCGCGTTCCAGCGTTTCGATCTCGAGTGCCAGCAGCGCGAGACGCTGGTTGAGGTCGTCATGCAGCTCGCGGGAGAGGCGCTGTCGCTCGTCCTCCTGCGCGGTCATCAGGCGGGCAGCGAGCGCCTGCAGCTCCTGTCGGCTGTGTTCAAGCTCGCGTTGCTTCTGGTGGAGCGCCAGCTGAGCACGTTTGCGCTCGGTCACGTCTCTCCAGGTCGCGCGATAATAGAGGTTGTCACGCTCGTCGGAGATGGCCGCGGCGCTCAGGCTGACGTCTATCAGGGCGCCGTGTCTCGTCAGTTGTAGCTCGACGTCTCGCACGCGGCCAGTCTGGCGGACATGCACGAGCGCCTCGGCAAGCACCGGCCAGCAGCCCGGGTCGTGAATCTCGCGCACCGGTCGACCAAGGAGCTCTTCGCGACTGCACCCGCTCACGGTCACCAGGGTCTGGTTGCACTGCACGATGCGCTCGGTGGCGACGTCGACGGATGCGAACATGTCGGGTGCGTCGTCATAGAGATTTTCATAGCGGGCCTGCGACGCACGCAGTGCCACTTCGGCCCGCTTGCGCCGTGAGATGTCCCGCCAGACGAACCAACCGCGGACGACCCGGCCGGTGTCGTCTCGAATCGAGGAGGCGTTCAGGCTGACGTCAATCGTGCTGCCGTCTTGTCGTTGGAGCAGCAGCTCGGCGTCATGCACTTCGCCGGTCTCCACCAACGAGTGGCATGCTCTCTCGACGTCATCGAGACAGTCGGCGTGATGCAGACTGGACACCGAGCGACCCAGCACGTCCGCCTTCGTCGCGCCCAACGCGGTCGCCAGATTCTGGTTGCAGTCGAGAATGACGCCGGTGGCCGCGTCCACCGACCCGAACATGTCGGGCGCGTGGTCAAACAGGTCGCGATGCCGGGCCTCGGCGATCGGCAGGCTCCCCATGTCTCGCGTATCCCCACAAGTGCCGTGCTTCAGACGCGAACGGCGCTCGTGGATGGCATCGAGCAACTGGTCTCCGGACGGATCGCACTTGTCCACGTTACCAACCCACCTGACAAATCAGTCAGGTCGCGTCGTGTCGACAGCATGAGGATGCCGTGTCTGACGGCACGGAGGGTGCGCGGGGGAGCGGGAAGACGCCGGGCCGACACCGGTTCTGCCGGCGGGGCGGGCGGTTGTTGCCCGCCCCGCCCCTTCCTTGGCGCGGTGGCTAGGTTACCGTCTGTGGCGGGGTCAGGAGGCCCCAGGTCACCGAGGCTCCGGTTGCTCGCATTCGAGCGTGTCCGCAGCCTGCTGTGGAGTCGTGTCAGACGGGCGAAGCCCCCTCAGGAAAGCCTCCAGCGACGCGGGGTAGAACGTGTGAGTTGCACACTGTTCCAGTCCCCGTAGTGCCGAGGGCCGACATTGTCCGGCGGACCAAGCACCGGCACCTCCTTCCGGCTGGCAACCGTTGGTCGGTGCCGCCACACCGCTCATCGCACATGGCAGGTGACGCACTGTCGCCAGTTGGACGCAAGCGTAGAATGACAACGTCGTTGGCCGGAACTGGGAAGAACCCTAGGGACATCACTTCAGCACAACCACGAGCAGGTAGCCCGACGTTCTGAAGGAGAGCCATGAAGATCGCCACCTGGAACGTGAACGGGCTTCGAGCCCGACTCGACTTCGTTCTCCACTGGTTGCGGGCCCGTGAGCCAGACATTGTCGGGCTCCAGGAGCTCAAGCTCGCCGATGAGGTGTTTCCCGCCGACGAGATTCGGGCGGCCGGCTACCACGCCGAGATCTACGGACAAAAGAGCTGGAACGGGGTCGCGATCCTTTCGCGAGAGCCACTGACCGTCGTCCGTCGAGGTCTGCCGGGCCAGCAGGACTTCGGCTCCCGCCTCATCACGGCATCGGTGGACGACCTGTCCTTCACCACCGTCTATTGCCCGAACGGCAAGTCCATAGACCATAAAGACTACCCGCGCAAGCTGGCCTGGTTCGACTGTTTGCGGCAGCTTCTCGACGCGCATCACGACCCGGAGCGGCCGACAGTCTTGTGCGGCGACTTCAACATCGTGCCGGCTCCGATCGACAGCTGGAACGAGCTCGCGCTGGCCGGCCACATCTTTCATACCGCCGCCGAGCGCACGCGCCTGCAGTGTCTCGTGGAGTGGGGTTTCACCGATCTGTTCCGGCAACATCTGCCCGACACGCAGTTCTTCTCCTGGTGGGATTACCGGGCCGGTGCCTTTCATCGGAACCACGGCCTCCGCATCGACTTGCTGCTGGGCACCCCGAGCGTGGCCGCCCGAGTGTGTCACGTGGAGATCGACCGCGAGTATCGCAAGAAGAAGGACGGGCTGACCGCCTCCGACCATGCGCCGGTCATTGCCGAGCTGAGCTGAGCACGCGCTGCGATGGCAGCCGATGGCCGGCAGCCCGTGGAGACGGGAGTCTACTCCGCCCGCAGCGCCGTCACCGGCTCGACACGGGCCGCGCGGCGGGCGGGCAACCAGCTCGCGAGCAGGCAGATGCCGGCCAGCAGGGTCGAGACCCCGGCGAGCACTGTCGGGTCGAGCGGGCTGGTCTCGAAGAGCAGTGACTGCAGCCGGCGGGTCAGCGCGACCGCCGCGCCCAGCCCCAGAGCAGTGCCTGTCAGCGCCATCCAGCCGGCTTCGACCAGCACCAGCCGTCGGATGTCGGCAAGCCGGGCGCCAATTGCCATCCGGATGGCGATCTCGCGGCTGCGTCGCGCCACCACGTACGAGACGACGCCGTAGAGTCCGATCGCGCCCACCAGCACCGCAAACCCCGAGGCAATCAGCAGCAGTACCATGACGAACGCCCGCTGGGCTCGGGCGCGGGCCACCAGTGTTTCCATGGAGTCGACGTCGGAGATCGGCAGGCTCGGGTCGAGCGCACGCACGGCGGCACGTGCGGAGCCGGCCAAGTTGGCGCCTTCGGCCCGCACGATGTAGCTCATGCCCAGGCTGACGTCTATCTCGCCCTCGCTCGCGGGCGTCGCGAGGGGGTAGTAGGCTAGCTCGGGCGGCGGGTCGTGCAGCGACTGCTGATGAACGTCCTGGACCACACCCACGACGCGGAACCAATCCTCACCTTCTCCGGGTGGCCCCCCCGGCCTGATGCCCTTGCCGAGTGCGCTCTCGTTGGGCCAGTGGGCACGTGCCAGGCCCTGGGACACGATGACCACCAGGGAGGCCCGGTCCGCGTCGAGCCGCTCGAATTCGCGGCCTTCCACCAGGTCGATGCCCATCGCGTCGAAATACCCGGAGGACACGCTCTTCGTCATGAATATGGGCGGAAAGTCGCCGTCTGCGAGAGGCTGTCCTTCGAGCGACGCGCCCGTCCCACTGAGTGAACCTCCGAGCGGCAGGTCGGAGACGGCGGCCACCGCCGTGGCACCGGGAAGCGCGGTCAGCCGCTCGAGCAGCCGTCGGTGGAACAGGAGCCGACTTTCGTCGCTCTCGTACCGCCGCTCCGGTAGCGACAGTCGAAAGCTGAGCACACCGGTCGGGTCGAATCCTGCGTCGACCGACGCGAGGCGCTGGAACGATCGGGCCGCCAGCCCGGAGCCCACCAACAGGGTGAGCGCCAGCGCAATTTGCGCTACCACCAGCACGCGTCGCGTGAGGTGCCGCTCGCGGGTGGCGCTGGCACCGCGCGCGCCCTCGTTGAGGCTGGCCGAGGCGGGAATGGCGCTGGCTTTGAGCGCTGGCAGCACTCCAAATAGGAGGCCAGCCACGAGCGAGAGCGCCAGACCGAAGAGCAGCACGTCCGAGTCGAGCCCAATCTCCCGCACACGCGGCAACTCCAACGGACCGAACCGCACCAGAAGCCGCACCGCCGCAAACGCCAGGGGGGCTGCTACCAGTCCGCCGACAAGCGCGAGCATCACGCTCTCGCCGATCGTGGTGCCAATCACGTGGGCCCGGCTCTCACCCAGCGCGATCCGGATTGCGAGCTCACGGTGCCTGGCCTCGGCCCTGGCCAGGAACAGGTTGGCGACATTGGCGCAGGCGATCAGCAGCAGGAACCCGACCGCGCCCAGCAGAATCCAGAGTGTTGCCTCGATGTCGCCGACGATCATCTCGCGGGCCGGCCTGATCCGTGGAGTGAACCCGGCGTTGGCCAGGACCACCGCGGCGTCCTGGTCCGGTAGAAGCTCCACGAGATTCGACGCCATGGCGGCCAACTCCGCCTGGACCTGACCGAGCGAGCGACCGTCACCGATGCGGGCCAGACCCCTCATGCCGAAGGCGCCGAGCTGCACCTGGGCCGGGTCGAGCTGGACGGGTCGGTAGAGCTGCTCCGGAAACAGGAGCAGTGGGGGTAGCACGCCGACAATTTCAGTGCTGGCGCCCTCGATCTCGACGAGACGACCGACGATGTTCGGGTCGCTGCCGAAACGACTGCGCCAGAGGTCGTCGGTCAGGATCACCACAGGTGGGGCGTCGGGACGCTCGTCGTCGATGGTGAAGCTGCGACCGAGCCGGGGGGGTGTGCGGATGACGTCGAAAAACGATGCGGTCACGATGGCCGCCTCGATCCGCTGGGGGTCCTCGGTACCGGTGAAGCTCAGCTGCCTGCCTTGAAACATCGCCACGCCGTCGAGCGTGCGACTCTCGCTGGCATACAGGAAGTAGAGCGCATTGGACATCGGCAGCTCGGGGAACTGCGTGAGTCCAGGCGCCGCGTGGTTGAGGGTGACGAGCCGATCCGAGTCCGGCACCGGCAGCGGCCGCAGCAGCACCGCATTGACCACGGTGAAGATCGCCATGTTCGCGCCGAGTCCGATGGCCAGCGTGATCACCGACACTACCGCGAAGCTCGGATCCGAGAGCACCCGCCGCACGAGCATGTGGACCGTTGTCACAGGTGGCTATTATGACGGTCCGGCACCCGCATCTGGGAGGACCGGGAACAGTTCTTCGGCGTGCTCTGTGACCCGGGGCCGACTGCCTGGTATCAGATCAAGACGACGGGACGGATACAGCGGTAAGCCGGAAGGCCGACAGAGGCCACGGCGGTGCAGCCGAGTTTGTCAACCGCTCGGTGGGACCGGCCAGTAGCTCGGAGTGGAGGACTTTCGTCATCCGGATCGACTGCCGGATTTCCGCTGGCGGGTTCCGATATAGTTGGATCGAATCGACACCATCGGAGGAGAGCACGATGCGAGCGATACCGACGCTGTTCGGCCTGCTGATCGCCGGGCTGCTCGGCGGCTCCGTGCCGGCCGCCGCTCAGGACTAGGACCGGCACGACCACATCACGCCGATGGCAAAGCAGCTCAACGAGAGCTTTGCCGACCCCGACGTCCAGCAGTGGATCTCGCGATTCGAGCGTGACGGCCGCGCCATCTACGACAGCCGGTTCGACATTCTCGACCTGATGGGACTCGAACCGGGCGTCGACGTCGCCGACATCGGCGCTGGCAGCGGCTTTCTGTCACGCCTGATGGCGCAGCGGGTCGGACCGGGCGGCACGGTCTACGCGGTCGACATCGCGCCGAGCCTCGTCGAGCACATCGACGAGACGGCGAAGGCGATGGAGCTCGACAACGTGACGGCGGTGCTTGGCGACCCGCGCTCGCCGAAGCTCGCCGAGGGCTCGGTCGACGTCGTCTTCATCGCCGATTCGTATCATCATTTCGAGTTCCCGATGGAGATGCTTGCCGAGGTCAAGAAGGCGTTGCGCCCGGGCGGGCTGCTCCTGCTGATCGACTTCGAGCGGATCGAGGGACGGAGCCAGGAGTTCGTGCTGAACATGGTGCGCGCCGGCAAGGACGTATTCACGCGCGAGATCCTCGACGCCGGTTTCGAGTTTCTCGAAGAGGTCGACCTGCTCGAGGATCAGTATGTCCTGAAGTTCCGCGCGCCGTAGTGCTCGCCGATCACGCTGCCCGACCCTGTCGCCAGCGCCGGGCCAGCCGTACGAGCAGCACCAGCGGGGCCAGGATCAACCCGGCCGCGTGCTGGTTCACGGCGGGGTTGCCGGCCAGCGCGCCAACGCCGCCCGGCGGGCGGTCGTCCACAAGGTACGTCCAGGTCGACGACGGCCCCGCAAGGCCTTCACCTTCCCAGTCCACCCCCTGCTCGGTGATGGCCATCCGCTCGAAGGCGGCCACCACGTCTGCATCGACCCGCGCGGGCAGCTCGCCAAACGCTTCACCGGCCCGCCGGTAGAACTCGGTCACCGGGTTCCGACCCGGCTCCCAGGGGTGCACGTCGATCGCCAGCGTCAACGAGTGCACGGCATCACGGAGCCACCGCATGAACGCGACGTGGTCGCTCCAGTGGCGGTCGAGCATGAGCAGCGTCAAGCGCCGCTCGATCGCGCGCAGCTCGCCGGCCCCGAGCATGGCACGCACCGATTCAAAGCGGGCGGCACAGCGGTTCTCGAACAGGTCGAGATCGGCCTCGTCGTCCACAACACGGCGCCGCATCGCCTGGATCTGACGCCGCTGGGTCTCGGCCAGCGCGGCGTACTTCCAGAGCCTCCGGCGGATGTCGAGGTTCTCCCCCTCGACGATCCTCTGCGCACGGTCGATCTCGCGGCGCAGAACGGGGCTGTCGACCGGCTCGGGCTGCTGCTCCGGCAGATGTCGCGCCCCGATCAGGTTGCGGACGCCGAACCGCTCGATGAGCGCGTCATCGAGACTGACGAAGAACTGCGACGATCCGGGGTCCCCTTGCCGGCCGGCGCGGCCGCGTAGCTGTCGGTCGATGCGGACGCTCTCGTGCCGGTTGGTCCCGAGCACCGCCAGCCCGCCGAGCGCGACGACCCGGTCGCGATCGCGCTCGTCGCGCCCTCCGAGGCGGATATCGGTGCCCCGACCGGCCATGTTGGTCGAGATCGTCACCGCATCCGGCGCCCCCGCCTCGGCCACAATCTCCGCCTCGCGCTCGTCCTCTTTGGCGTTGAGCACGGAACACGACACTCCCGCGGCGCGCACCCGCCCGGCGAGCCGCTCGGATTCCACGACACTCGCGGTGCCCACCAGCACCGGGCGCCCGCGCGCGTGCTCGCGACGGATCGCGTCCAGGACCGCCCGCTCTTTCGCCGCGCCGTCAGTGAAGATGACGTCCGGCTGGTCGACCCGCCGGCCGGACCGGTGGGTCGGGACCACGACGACGCCGAGACCGTAGAGCGCGTCCAACTCCTCGGCGCCCGACTGCGCGGTGGCGGTCATCCCGCACAACCGGGGATAGGACCGCAGATAATGCTGGACGGTGATCGAGCTCAGGATCCGGCCCTCCCGCGTGACCCTCAGCCCCTCCTTCGCCTCGATCGCCGCCTGGAGCCCGTCGGGCCATTGGCGCCGATCGGCCACCCGGCCGGTGAAGTCGTCCACCAGCTCGACCACCCCGTGCCGGACGATGTAATCGACGTCACGCTCGAGCAGGAACTCGGCGTGCAGGGCGTTCTGCAGGTCGGCCAGCACGGCGAGGTTGCGGGTGTCGTGCAGCCGGCCGACGTCCAGACGGGCCTGCACCCGGTCGACGCCGGTCTCTGTCAGGAAGACGTTGCGCCCATGCTCGTCCCGTTCGAAGTCGCTTCCGTTCTCCAGCTGGCGAACGAGCGCCGCCATCTCGGCGGCGTTCGGACCGGGCTCGTCGACCGTCCCTGCGATCACGAGCGGAATCCGCGCCTCGTCGATCAGCAGCGAGTCCGCCTCGTCGACCAGCGCAAAGTGGAAGGGCCGGTGCACGATGGCGCTCGGCTCCAGCGTCAGGCCGTCACGCAGCAGGTCGAACCCGGCCTCCTTTGCCGTCAGGTAGGTGACGTCGCACGCATATGCCTCGCGTCGCTCCGCGGCGGGCAGGCCCTCCTGCACTGCACCGACCGTCAGCCCGAGCCGGTCGTAGATCGGCCCCATCCATCGCGCATCGCGGCGCGCCAGATAGTCGTTGGCGGTCAGCACGTGCGCCCCGCCGTCGCAAAGGGCGTTGAGCGCCACCGGCGCGACCGCCGCCAGCGTCTTGCCCTCTCCGGTCTGCATCTCCACGACGTGACCCTCGTGCAGCGCAAGTCCGGCGATCAGCTGCTCGTCGAAGAGCCGCAGCCCGAGCTCGCGGTGCACCAGCTCGCGGACCAGTGCGAACAGCTCGTCGGTCACCTCGTCGAGCGGCGCGCCGTCGCGCCCGAAGCTCGCCCGCCCACCGGCCGAGCCGCGCGTCACTCGCGGTACCGACCTCCAGCCGGTGCCGATCGACACGAGCCAGACGGGCTCGATAGGCGGTGAGATCGTGACGGATTCTCGAACCGCGGGCCCACGCGACGGCACGGCTCAGCGTGCTGCTGGTCGCAGTCATGTCACCTCCTCGGTCTACGCCGGTCGCCCGGTCATCACGCGGCGAAACCGGGCCATGTCGACGACCTTCAGCTCGGACGCGTAGAGCGTGGTCAGCTCGGCAAGATAGCGGTGATAGGCCCGGTAACGGACGATGTCGGCTCGCGCCGCCAGCTGTGGCAGACCGGCCGCGGCCAGCGACCTGGCGGTCTGGAGCATCGCCGTCAGGTCCGCGTCGGTCGTCCCCGGCAGCCCGTCCGCCTGAGCCAGGCGTGCCTGACGTGCCAGCGCCGCCGGCGCCGCGGCGCTCGAGAGCCGCGCCTCGGCGAGCCGCTCGAGCTGCCGCACCCGCTCCTGCTGCCGCTCCACGAGCCGCAGCACGTTGAACGCGTCGGCATACACCGCGTCAGTCATGACGGGGCGGCCCAGGACCTCCAGCGCGTCGACCGCGTCGAACCACTCGTCGAGTGACGGACCCAGACCGGGGTCCGACGGCAGCTCCAGCAACCGATCCAGCACAACGTTGGCCATCGAGACGAGCGCGCGCTGGAACTCGAACCTTCGGCCGTCGACGGTCGGGTCGTCTCGGACGATCTGCAGGTTCAGCAGCATTGCCGCGAATCCGGCTGGCGTCAGGCTGAACCGACGGCTCCGTCCGGCGCCGCGACCGGCCAGCTGCCCGCCCGCCTCCAGCGCGGCCGAGGCTCGGCTCACACGCTGGAAGTAGACGGCCCCCACCGGCATGTCCGCTCCCCACCGCCCGAGCCGGCGCTCCAGGTCTGCGCGGCTCAGTCCGGCGTCAGACAACCATGGCTGCGTCAGCAGCAGGATACCCAGCTCGAGGTTGCCCAGCCAGCAGCACCAGGGCGCCGTCGGCGTCACGATCTCGGGGTGTCCCAGCAGAGACGCAGGACTCATGTCATTCATAGCGCCATATTACCTTTGTATTTACATATGTCAAAACTAAAGTATAAATAGTGCGCTATCGATTCCGACCGAGAGCTCCGTGCGAGGCTGTGGGACCTGCGAAAACGGCCGTGTTGTTGACCGGCTGCGACGCACGTGACGCGTCGGTCTGTGCCACGAAGACTCCCGCCGGTTCCCAGAGGCCAAGGCCCGGTGCACTGCCGAGAGCCAGCGTTTCGCCGAACGTCAGGACGTAGACCTGCGCTTCCTGCGGCGCGTCCGCGAACGCCGAGCCATGGAGCCTCACACGTCGTGTCTGCGTGGAGCGGTCCCTCGTCAACGTCCCTTCAGCCTGGGGGGCGCCGTTGCGCCTGAGTCGAATGCCGAGCTGACCACGGAGCAGGGACACCGCCGTGGCGCTCGTCGGCGGCGCGATCCGGATCGGCTCGCCCGCGGTCCCCGGACCGACGAGCGACATCGCGACGATTTCGGTGCCGACGGTGTCGAGCAGCACGACTTCGTCCGGGTTTCCGGCCGATGCACCGAGGTCGGCCGGTACGAACAGGTAGAGCCGGCTCCCATCACCGGCCAGCACCGCGCCTGCGGTGCCAGAGGCCGAGCTGCCGTTCACCCCGTTCAACGTGGCGGTGTGCGCCGTCGGAGGCGCCACCCACCCGGGCGTCTGCGCGGCGGTGCTGGCGGCGGGTGTCAGGCTCAGAAACACAGGCAGGTACGTGCGGATGAGACGGCCTTCGCGAAGGAACATGCACGCCTCCCTTTCTCTTACCGCGGATCTCGACGGCCTTGGTCAACTGTGTTGCAGGGCGTGTTCCTGCCGAGGCCGGTCCCTCGGGACGCAGCGAGCCAGTTACCGGTCCGCTTCACGGCGCGTCCCCGCGCGGGTCATGCCCGGGTCGGTGGATCGCTGAATTCTTGTCGAGGCGTTGTGGGAAACTCCGCGTGGGACACCTCTCCCTCTGCGCTCCCGACCGATCCTCGCTCGGCGCCCACAGGCGACGTGCCGATGTGATTCAACGATTCCCTAACACTACTTTGTTACCTCCTCAGCGGTGGATTCCGCTGGAAGCTGTCGATTAGATTCAACAAGTTGCGGTTACTGATGACATAGAGCACCGCCATGATCTCGCGCACCCAGAAGCGGACGTGCGGCAAGGTCGGTCGC